>Ga0307507_10002127_pt1 | contig 42614 bp, 32 predicted proteins | sample 7_EM_MG_FD_207223 | JGI IMG/M metagenome (GOLD analysis project Ga0307507, IMG submission 207223) | Populus trichocarpa ectomycorrhiza microbial communities from riparian zone in the Pacific Northwest, United States - 7_EM | ecosystem: Host-associated > Plants > Roots > Unclassified | place... | reverse complement strand
AGTCATGAGTCGCGTGACGCGAGGGGATGAGTTGCGCAGGGCTAGGGTTGAGGGAAGAACCCCTATATAAGGGCACCCTCGGGGCAGGAGATTTGGGTTCTTCACGCAACCATCTAAGTTCTTTCATACTATTTACTTCAAAACAAAGATCTTTATCTATCACGCTTTCGGGAATCAAGACACGACTGTCTACTAGGAGCCTAGCGATCGACGTTGCTAGATAGGAGTCAACGGACTTAGCTATCGCAACAGCAATTGGGCCAAGGGAAGTGATCGTTAGAAGACTATCGGTTACCTGCTGCAAGTATCACCCGGCGAGGAGAGGATTGTAACAAGGACGATGGTTGGGGATTTCGGAGGGTCGGATTTTTCGTGAACGGTAAAATCCTATCGGTTCATATATCGGGCAGCCCACTACTAGCGCGTCTTTATTCCCTGCCGAGGGATTCCCATATACCAGGGGTAGTTGTCCTGATGAGTTGTCCTTTGCGGCTCTGGTGCGCCTTCCATTCTGACCGACTCGGACTTATCCACACTTATCGGGAGTTATGAGGAGTCTGCTGTACCTAATCCCTAATTCCTCCAGGGTGAGCTGAAATTTCTTGATGAGGTGGGTAGGGGCGCGGTATGTGCAATGATCTTGCCCAACAACTATGAGAGAAATCTTGAGGTCGCGCGCTTTGTCCCAAATAACAACGAAATGGGGTGTCTTGTTATCTTATCGAGCGACCCATAGCATGCCTTGGTTGTTCTCCCCTCGTCAGATGCTCTTCTTTTAATCGTTTTCGATTGTGTACTCTAAGACCTCCCTCTGGGGACGATTACGCTGGTGTCACTCCCGTCTCATGCCAGTTTCTCACTCATCACCTTGGCTCGAGTTCCGTACTTGGCTCTTTTCTTGCAGTCCTTGTGTCCTCTTAGGTGTTCTACTAACCGTCGTTGGTGCTGGGGGTCCCCCCAACAGGTCAAGCCGTTTACGGGTCGTGTTGCTCCACGTGGGTTCCTTCGCTACTCTCTCGAGTTTATCTGGGATATAGACTTTTGAACCTCTTGGCCGTACACCACCCAGGTGCTACCTGACTCCCAGTCGGAACTTATCACGCTTTTGGGACCGATGCACTCAAAGGTTATGAGCTGAAGGGTTCACTTCAGATTATTCCGGTTTCCGGTTTGATGGCCGGACTACCCACATGCCGTCACCAGTGGTGCCAATGAGGGTTATAGCTCCTCATCTTCCATTAAGGTCCATGCTAGTGGCCTTTAGCTCGCTTGTCGCGAGGTTTCTCCACGGCTATCCTCAGCCATAGTGGCTACCCTACACTTTCTAGGCTTTGGGAGGTTCGATCTTCCTCCCATTAATTTGAACAATTTCCTTTGGATGGTACTGACTCGAATTTCTTTCTGACAGTGCTTCCAACCGTGGTTTGTTAGGGTACATCCAGTGCCTTGCCCTCTTGCTTTACGTTCGTCGACTATTTTCTGGTCGATTCCGTTCTGTGCATCAGCCCAAACTCGATGCACAATTTTCTGCCAGGGTGCTGCCTTTCCTTTTTCTACCTTTTCCTCCTTTTTCTTCGCTTGGTAGACCCTTTTCGCCTTAGCGGGATACCTAGGTTTTTTTGTTGTCTTTGCCGTTCTTCACTCGTCACGTTTCCTTTTCCCACTTGCATTCGACTCCGCGTAATTATTGTCCTTAAGCCTTTTTCCTTCTTGGAAATCTTCTTCGTCGCGGACCTCTTGTCGGAGCGCTTCTATCCAATCTCTCTCGTCGGCGAATTCTTGATACATTGACATTCGCCGTACTGCCTCATCCGGTATTTGGTCTCTGATTAACTTTCGGAAGGCGATCCCAGTAACCTTTCCTATATCATTCCAATTTTCAAATTCCAATAGAAATTGGTTAATGTCAGTCTTGTATCGGACTTTCAACATTTCTCGTAGGGCCTTTTCTTCTTCATGAGTGTGACCGAATCAACGTACAGCTTGTTCGGCAAACACATCCCATAATTCATAACCTTGCTGTCCTATGTGGCCTAATTCGCCAGTCATTTGGTCCCGGTAGGTCATAGCCAAGGATGCTACTTGTGATCCTTTTAGTTTGGACAAGGCCTATTTCATAAGGTCAGCCTCGTCTTGCCATTGGTATGAGTTGCGATCGAAAAGGTCCTTGCACGTGGTTAGCCAAAAAGTGATAGCCTGGTGTTTGGCATGTTCGTATTCTGATGGGGGTTGAGCTGGACCTTTTGTGGTTTCTCCCATGGCCTTTCCTAAGGCCCTGGAGAACCCTATTTCGTCTTCTGTAGCTTCTCCATCATTTTCCTCATCTGTTTTTTCCTTTTCTGCAGGCTTCTTATTTCCTTTGTCAGGTCTCTCATGCCGCCTTCCTCCTCTTTCATCCTCACTTCCTTCTCCTTCAGTATCTCCAGGATGAGGGGTGCCACCTGCAGCCCCAGGCATTGAAGGGGGTGGTCGTCCTGCACCTCGTCCTCCTGTCGCTCCGGCACTAGTTCCGGAGTTGAGTTTGAATGCTTGCCGTTCACTTGGCCCATCAAGGAAGTAACCGCCTGTGTCAACTCAGCTATGTGGCTTTCCTGCCTTTCTCTGGCTTCTTTATTGCCTTCTAATTCGGCCATCATAGCGGTGAGTATCCTTTCATGGTTGTGTAGTTCTCGTTGATGTTGGGCTTTTGTGTCTAGCAGTTCCTGTCCTAACGGTTCGTCCCTGCCCATTGCCGCCGCTCCTTCTGCTTGTATGGTCTGGTGGAGGTGTGATGTGACCTGCTCGTGCTGGTTCTCACGGTTGTCTTGTCCATCCATCCTTCCACTAACCCTTTTGAGCCCTTGCTGCAGCCCCTTCCTCGCTGCTTCTACCTGAACCATGCTAGTGTCTATTTGTTCCAACTCCGTTCCTATGTATCTTGCGCCCAGTATTATGTCCTATTTGACTTTGCCCAGTTCTCGTACCAAATGTTGGATTTGGGGTGGATGGGACTGGAACTCTAGGTGTTCCTGGTAGATACTTTGGGCTAGATTGTCCTCGTACAGGTGTAGACTGCGGTTGATGCGATCAAGTTGTCTGGAGATTTCAGGAGATAATTGTGGTTCTGCTAGTGTCTGAGACTATTAGGACTAGTACCGTCTCATGGCGGCTCGATGGAAGAGTCCGGGTGGCAGAATGGCAGATATTCTAGTATCGGTGGTTGTAGCGATTCTTGTATCTTGCGATGTCACCGTTGGAGCTTGGGACTGAGAGAGTTCTTGTTATGGAGGTAGTAATATTTTAAGAACAAACGAATATACTAGGCCCGATCATTCGTAATTTGGAGAATACATCTAGGGAGACGAAAAATCTTAAGATAGAATGGTAAGGTAGGTGAAACGATAAATATTTGTTTTACGTGAATATATTGTTAAGGTCTCTTCTCCGTTGCTTGATGATGGATAGCAGCTACAAAGACACCTCGATATTTATATTCTGCGTCTGCGTGTTCGCGGGCTACATAATCTCTTCCTATAACTAAGCATCTTGCTTTCACCTGGCTCGACTTCTTTGAAGTGGGAGCCTGACTTCACCCTGAGCATCTGTCATCTTTCTACTCTCGTTTGCGCAACTTATTGCCATGTATGGCTCTCTCGTGGGGAGGGTGTGGTGCCCGTCCACCTAGATGGCTATACGAACATGTATCCGTTGCTGAATAGATTTACGAATAATCTCCATGCGTTCGCATGTCAGACAATTATTCGCTGGAATAGAAGATGGCCAATCCTCATATTGTTGGCGCCGTTTCGAGTTGGTCTACTTGAGGCACTCCTTTGTTTTAACCGGCATCCCCCGACTCTTTCCTACTTCCAGTTCCCAGTGCTTCGGTATTGGTTCCCGTTTTTCTTTTAGCTGACTTAACTCCTCTTTGCGTGCTGTCCAACTGTCGTCCTCCTTTCCTGCCGTTCTTATTCTGTCCAGGAATGAGTTGTACATGTTCTGCACTTGTATTGCTGCAATCATGGCACTGGAGAGCATTGTCACCTCGTCCCGTAGGCTAGCGTGTGTGTGAATATCTTCTTCGTCAAAGTATGAGTGGTCCAGCTGGTCTGGAGTTAGGAAACAGATTTTGACTTTGAGTTCTTCACAGGTAATTAGCCGTTTGGGAGCGATGTCGCTTGAGCCAAATCGGCGAGTTCCCCTTGCTGTGTCTTCCAGATTATCGATTTCCATGGCATCGTGTGTTTGTATTTTTTCCACGATTAGTTGTGCAATAAGGTCGCCTGCTTTGAATTCGTAACTGGTGTTTCCTTGTTTCCGTAGGATCACCTTGACTTCGCCGGTGTAATCCGCATCTATTACTCCACCGCCTACTGCTATTCCGTGTCTGCTTGCCATGCCACTTCTTGCTGCCAGCCTGCCATTGGTTCCTCTAGGTAGTCCTATTGCAATTCCAGTGTCCACTAACATCTGTCTTTGGGCTGGTATGATACCATCCTTTAAGGCGTAAATGTCATGTCCTGTGGCCATTCTGGAACCTTTTGTTGGGATTGTCGCATCTTGTTGTAGTCTTTTTACTCCGAGCCGGTTTGTGGTCTGCTTTTTTCCTTCCACAAGACTGATCTGAATTCAGTCCTTTTTGTGGCAAAGTGAAACTTCACAATGTTCTGGTTTCAAAATTGTCTGTTCGCGATGCCTAGCTCCACCCTCAAGGCGGCACTCCGGCCGCCGGCTTAATGGATCAGGTTTGCCACCTCTGCTGCCCGGGCGGTTTCGTATTTTGAAATTGAAATTGGCTAGCCATTGTGCCCATAGGAGCTGACTGGTGTTCCAGACCTTAGTCGGGAGGAAGTATTGCAGGTGCTGGTGGTCCGGGTATACTGTCACCGGATCGTCCGCTCCCAGTAGGTAGTGTTTCCATTCGCGGAAACCTTCCAGGATTGCCAATAACTCTTCGTCATGGATTTCGTAATTCCGTTCGGCATCGTTCAGCTTTTTGTGAGTGGAATGCAAAGGGGTGCAATCGTTGTCCCAAGTACAGGGCAAGGATACAGCCTAGTGCGAAGTCACTAGCGTCCGTCCCGATCACGGTTTTTTCGGTCCGTGTAAAACTGTGCTAGAATAGGGGCTGAAGTAAATATTCCCTTAAGTTCCTCGACGGCTTTGTCCTGCTCTTCTCCCCAAAACCATAAATGTTTTCCTCCCTTGGTTTTCAACGTGTCGGTAATTGGTTTGCAAACCTGTGAAAAGTAATCTATGAAGCGTCAATAGACATTTGCAAAACCAATAAAGATTTGAACATGTTTTACCGATCGTGGAGCTCTCCAATTGAGCATAGTTTCAACCTTTTTTTCGCTCATGGTGAGGCCGCTTTTTCCGACCATGTATCTGACGAATTCGACTCTGTCTACATGGAACACGGATTTCTTTAAGGATGCCGCGAGGTCATGGTGTTCTAGCCTGGCTAGTACTTGTTTGACCAGAGCCTTGTGTTCTTCCATTGTCTTTGAGTAAATCAGGATGTCATCCTGATATACTACAACTCCGTGGTCCAAGAATTCTCGTAGGATAGTGTTCATCATAGCTTGAAATGTGGCGGGTACGTTGACCAACCCAAATGGCATTACTTTATTTTTGTACTGTCCGTATTGGGTGCGGAAAGCGTTTGTCCATTCATCTCCCTTTTTGATCCTAATTTAATGGTAACCGTCTTTTACGTCTAGTTTGGTGAACATAGTCGCACCGGCTGCTCTCTCCCTCAGTTTGGTCATGAGCGGTAAATTGTATTGCTTGAGTATGGTTAACTTGTTTAGTTGACGGTGGTCTACCTTTAATCGTAGTCTTCCATCGGGTTTATGAACAAAAAGGTTTGTTGCGCCCACAGGAGATTTGCTATGAACTATTTTGCCTTCGGCTAAGATTTTGTAAAGATATTTGTTTAGTTCTTCTAATTGGTAAGCCGACATTGGGTATAGCGGTCCCCCGGGTGGAGTGGCTCCGTCTTTGAGATCAATCACATGCTCGAAAGTTGCCCCAGGAGCCAGCATTTCTGCTTTTTCATTTTCAAACAATTCCTTGTGTTGCCAATCTGGCTTTGGTAATCCTTCCAATTGTACCTGCTCCTGCCTAGTGGATCCGATCCTTCCTATCATTCTGGCCTCTTCATCGAAAGCTACCTTCTCGTCCCATTCAAACAAGTCCGCGATGCCTTCATCTTGTACATGTTTTACACACTGGGTGTGTTCGAAACACTATTTCTCCGGCGTTTCGATGTTTTTTATTGGCCGTTGATGGTGCCACCATCTGAATGGGATGATCATGTCATATTTGCCTGCCTCTGCCATCTCGCAGGTGAGCATGGTTGTATGGCCATTGGAACCGATTTCCAGTTGAATCGGATGTGAATAGTATTTTCCTCCCATGGAGGATACTTCGCCGTTGAACACGGTTATTTAAAGCGGGTTTTCTCTTATTTCGTAAGCCACTTTGAGGGTGCGTGCCGTGTTTTGGTTTAGGAGGAATATGTTGGAGCCAGAGTCTAGTAATACTCTAATCTTATGCCGTTTATCTGATATGACTAGGATGGCATTTCCTTCAGGGCACTCGGAGTGCTGTGGATTTGGTTTGTATTTTATTCGCTTGGGGCCAGGGCCTGGTGTTTCATAAACTCTCTTCATTGTGGTAACCTTTTGGGTTTGTTACCGCGTCTGCGCAGTTTCGGCTCATGAAGCCTCCACAGACAAAATGCTTTTCTTTTCCACAAATATTTTTGGAAACATAAAATAGTTTGATGATGGTTGGTAATTTTCCTGGGTAGGATTTTTCGTGCAATGTAAAATCCACCTTTGGTTGTATATCGGGCAGCCCACTACTAGCCGTCCGTATTCCCCGCCAAGAGATTCCCATATACCAGGGGTAGTTGGTCTGATGATTTGTGTTTTGCCGACTTGAATGCTCCTCCAGTTCAGACCGACTTATCCACACTCATCGGTAGTTACGAGGAGTCTACTGTACCTATCGGCTAATTCCTCCAGCCCGAGCTGAGGTTTCTTCATAAGGTGGGTAGCGGTTCTGTGTGTGCAATGAACGTGCCCAACTAGTACCCGAGAAATCTCGAGGTCGCCGGCTTCGTCCGACATGACAACCAAATGGGGTGTCTTGTTATCGAGTAGTGCGACCCATAGCACTCGTAGGTTATTTTTCCTCGTGAGACTCTGTTCTTTTGATCGTTTTCGATCGTGTACTTTAAGACCTGCCTCTGGGGACGATTACGCAGGTGTCACTCTCCTCTGATGCCAGCTTCTCACTCATCACCTTGGCTCGAGTTCCCTACTTGTCTCTCTTCTTGCTGTCTTTGTGTCATCTTAGGTTTTCTACTAACCGTCGTTAGTCCTACGGGTCCCTCCCACAAGTAGAGCCGTTTTGGGGTCGTGTTGCGCAAGCTGGGTTCCTTCGCTGCTGTCTCGCCTCTATCTTGGATATAGGCTTCAGAACATCTTCGCTGTACAACACCCAGGTGCTACCAGTTTCCCGGTCGGAACTTATCACGCTTTTGGGATCGATGCCCTAAAAGGGTATAAACTGAAGAGTTCACTTCAGATTATTTCTGTTCCCGGTTCGATGGCCGGACTACCCACATGCCGTCGCCAGTGGTGCCAATGAGCGTTATAGCTCCTCATCTTCCATACAGGTCCAGGCTAGTGGCCTTTGGCTCGCTTGTCGCAAGGTTTCTCCACAGCTATCGTCAGCCACGGCGGCTACCCTTGGCTTTCTAGGCTTTGCCTGGTTCGATTTTCCACCAGGTAATTTGAACCATTTCCTTTGGTTGGTAGTAACGGGAATTTCTTTCTGACAGTGCTTCCATCCGTGGTTCGTTAGGGTACATCTAGTGCATTCCACCTTTGCCTTTCGTTCGTCGACTATTTTCTGGTCGATACCGCTGTGTGCGTCGGCCCAAACTCGATGCATAATTTCCTGTCGGGGCGCCGCCTTCCTATTGTCTACCTTCTCGTCCTTTTTCCTTGCCTGGTAGACCCCTTGCTCCTTAAAGGTACACCTTGGTTTTTTCATGGTCTTTGCCGTTGTTGGCTCGTCACGTTTCCTTTTCCCACTTGGGTTTAATTCTGAGAAATTGTTGTCTGTAAGCTTTTTTCCTTCCTGGATGTCTTCCTCCTCGCGGACCGCTTGGCGGAGAGCTTCTATCCAATCTCTGTCGTTGGCGTATTCTTGATGCATTGACATTCGCCCTACAGCTTCCTCCGGTATTTGGTCTGTGATTAATTTTCTGAAGGCGATTCCCGTAACCTTTGCTCTGACATTCCAATTTTCCAATTGCAACAAAAATGGGTTTATGTCATTCTTGTATCAGACCTGCAACATTTCGCGTAGGGCCTTTTCTTCTTCATGAGTGTGACCGAATCGACGTACAGCCTGTTTGGCAAAGATATCGCATAATTCGTAACCATCCTGTCGTATATGGGCTAGCCTGCCGGGCATTTGGTTCCGGTAGGTCATAGTGAAGGATGCTACTAGTGATCCTTTTAGTTTCGACAAGGCGTATTTGATACGGTCCGCCTCGTCCTGCCATTGGTATCGGTTCCGATCGAAAAATCCTTGCCGGTGGTTAGCCCCAACCGGATATCCTGGTGTTCGGCATGTTCGTACTCTAACGGGGGTTGAGCTCAACCTTTCGTTGTTTCTCCTATGGCCTTTCCTAAGGCTCTGGAAAATGATTATTTCATCCGCTGTAGCTTGTCCGTATTTTTCGTCATCAGTTGTTTCCTTCTCTGCAGGCTTCTTGTTTCGTTTGTCGGGTCTCTCGTCGCGTCTTCCTCTTCTCTCATCGTCACTTCCTCTTCCTACACTATCTCCAGGATCAGGGGTGCCTCCTGCTGCCCCATGCCTTGTAGAGGGGGGTCGTCCTCCGCCTCCTCCTCCTGTTGCTGCCGAACCTCGTTCCGGGGTTGGGTTTGAACGCTTGCCTTTCAATTGGCCCATCAAGGTTGTAACCGCTGCAGTTAAGTCAGCTATCTGCCTTTCTTGTCTCTCTCTGGCTTCTTTGTTTGCCTCCAACTCGGCCATTATAGTGTTGAGTATTCCCTCGTGGTTCTGTAGTTCTCGTTGATGTTGGGCCTTTGTGTCTAGCAGTTCCTGTCCAAACTGTTCGTCCATGCCCATTGCCGCGGCTCCTTCCGTCTGTATGGCCCCGTGGAGGTGTGATGGGATCTCCTTGTGCTAGGTCTGACGGGTGTCTTGTCCATCCATCCTTCCACTGACCCTTGTGAACGCTTCTTGAAGCCCCTGGGTTGCCACCTCTACCTGTACCATGCCGGTGTCTATTTGTTCCCGCTCCGTTCCTATGTATCTGGCGCCAGTCATTATGTCCTTTTTGACTTTGTGCAGTTCCCTTACCAAATGTTGGATTTGGGGTGAAAGGGACTAGAACGCTAGGTGTTCCAGGTCGATGCTGTTGCCTAGATTGTCCTCGTACAGGTGTAGACTTCGGTTGATGCAGTCCAGTCGTCGGGACATTTCGGGCGATAATAGTGGTTCTGCTGGTATCTGAGACTGTGGGGACTGGAACCCTCTCATCGCAGCTCGATCGAAGAGTCCGGGTGGTAGACCAGGAGATATTCTGGTAGCAGTGGATCTGGCGATCCTTGTGTCTTCCGATGTCACCGTTGGAGCTTGGGCCTGTGAGAGTTCGTCTGTCTCCATAGGATCTGGTCCTGCTCCCTCGGGATTACACCGCGACATTTTCAAGTAGGAAAGTGGTTCTTATCCTTCTAGTGATAAAAATGAGTTTGGTTGAGTTGCGATTCGTATTTGTGATTGATATCGCTCGTGTGTCTCGGTAACGTAGAGAATAACAATATACTGCTATGGGGGTAGTAATATTCTAAGAACAAAGAAATCCACAAGGCCCGATCGTTCGTAATTTGGGGAATACCTCTACGGAGAGGAAAAATCTTAAGATAGAATGGTAAGGTAGGTGAAACGATAAATATTTGTTTAAAGTGTATATATTGTTAAGGTCTCTTCTCTGTTGTTTGATGATGAATAGCAGCTACGAAGCCACCTCGATATTTATATTCCGTGTCTGGGTGTTCGCGGGCTACATAATCTCTTCCTATAACTAAGCATCTTGCTTTTACCTGGCTTGACTTCTTTGAAGTGGGAGGCCGACTTCACCCTGAACATCCGTCATCTTTCTACTCTCTTTTGCGCAACTTATTGCCACGTATGCCTCTCTAATGGGGAGGGTGTGGTGCCCGTCCACCTACATGGCTATACGAACATGTATCAGCTGCTAAATAGATTTACGAATATTCTCTATGCGTTCGCATGTCAGACAATTATTCGCTAGGATAGATGATGGCCAATCCTCCTATTCTTGGCTCCGTTTCGACTTGGTCCACATGAGGCATTCCTTTGTCTTAACCGGCATCCCCCCACTCTTTCCTATCGATCGAACCAATAGTTAAGACAATAGTTATCGGTCTCTTGCCAACAACCCCTTTGGGAGTTCCCCAACTCCCTTTCCGACCATAGTGCATTCCTACTGGTTACGGGGCGTCTTTCCAGACCGAGGAAGCCTAACTAAGGTAGATAGCTCCCGTGAGTTTATATCCACTCTCCGATACCCAATCTTGTGGTGGTTGTAACCCTGCGCGGTGTTGTCCGATCGAGATGCTTTCACTTGCATGAGGTATCTGAGGTCTCCTCTCATATATCCTGCGAACAGGAACCGGTCGGACGGACGGCCGCGAAGTATACAGTGTTGTGAGTAGGGTCTTCTTTACTCATGTTGTTGGTGAAAGGACGCCACTTCCACGGCGATGTATGGTGACCTACTGTCCCAACGTCGGGGCTGGAGGGGGTGTTGCTAACTCTTTTTTAGAGGTTTGTGCGCGAACGTCGGGTAACTTGACCCTCTTATCCTTCTGGGGGCTGTGTTCCCAACAGTTCTTATGTCTCCATGGGATCTGGTCCTGCTCCCTCGGGGTTAGACCTCGACATTTTTTTGGTACACAAGTGTTTCTTATCCTTCTGGTGAAAAATGAGTTTTGGTTGACTTGCGATTCACCTTGGTGATCGATATCGGACCTGTGTCTCCGTAACGTAGAGGGTAACAATATATTGTTAGGGGGTAGTATTATCCTAAAAACAAGCGAGTATACTAGGCCCGATTGTAGGTAATTCGGAAAATACATCTAGCTAGACGAATGTCAAGATACAATGCTAAGTTAGGTCGAATAAAATTCTTCACCGTGTATATATTGGTAAGGTCTTTTCTCCGTTGCTTGATCGATAATAACAGCTACGAAGACACCGCGATATTTATATTCCGCGTCTGGGTGTTCCCGGGCTACATACTCTCTTCCTATAAATAAGTATCTTTCGTTCACCTAGCTCCACTTCTTTGAAGTGCGCGCCCAACTTGACCCTGAACCTCCGTTATCTTTCTACTCTCATTTGCGCAAATTATTGCCACGTACGCCTCTCTGATGGGGAGGGTGTAGTGCCCGTCCACCAAGATGGCTATACGAAAATATATCCGTTGCTAAATAGATTTACGAATAATCTCCCCGTGTTCGCATGTCAAACAATTATTCGCTGGGATAGAAGATGGCCAATCTTCCTATTGTTGGCTCCACTTAGTGGTCTGCAGGAAGCATTCACCAGTCTTCCGGCATTAAACGACTCTTTCCTATTGATCGAATGAATGGTTTCGACCATGGTTATCGGTTTCATGCCCACAATCCCTTTGGGAGTTCCCCGACTCCCCTTCTGAGCATCGTGCATTCCTACTGGGTACTGGCTGTCTTTCCAGACCGAGGAAGCCTAACTAAGGTAGATACGTCCTCTGAGTTTGTATCCACCTTTCGATACCCAATCTTGTAGTGGTTGTAACTCTGTGCGATGTCGTCTGATCGAGCTGCCTTCACTTGCATCAGGTGTTCTCAGGTCTCCTCTCATATATCCTGCGAACAGGAACCTTTCGGACGGACGGCCATGACGTATACGGTGTTGCAAGTAGGGTCTTCTTTACTCATGTTGTTGGTGAGGGGACGCAACTTCCCCGGAGGCGTATGGTGACCTACTGTCCCAACGTCGGGGCTGCAGGGGGGTGTCGCTAAGTCTTTTGTAGAGGTTTATGCGCGGAGGTAGGGTAACTTGACCCTTTTATCCTTCTGGGAGCTCCGTGCCGAACACTCAGGCGCTAGGCAACGCAGACCTGTGTCACGGACCGCAGTTTTTCTGCTCTAGCGAACCCAGCGCACCTTTCTTCCATAAGATTGCTCTTCAGCGGAAAAGATCTTGCTCTTAGGCACAGAGTTCCCGGAAGGATAAGGGGGTCAAGTTACCCTACCTTCGTGCACGAACCTCTAAACAAAAGAGTTAGCAACACCTAGCTCCAGCCCCGACGTTGGGACAGTAGGTCGCCATAAGTCACATGGGAAGTTGCGTCCCTTCACCAAAGACTTGAGTAAAGAATACCCTACTCACAACACCGTATACGTCGCGGCCGTCCGTCGGACCGGTTCCTGTTCGCTGGTTATATGAGAGGAGACCTCAGAGCACCTCATGCAAGCGAAAGCATCTTGATCGGACAACTCTCCCGCAGAGGTATAACCACCACAAGATTGGGTACTGGAGAGTGGGAACAAACTCACGGGACATATCTACCTTAGTTAGGCTTCCTCGGTCTGGAAAGACGCCCAGTAACCAATCAGAATGCACAATGCTCGGAATGGGAGTCGGGGAACACCCAAAGGGGGTGTTGGCAAGAGACCGATAACTACTGGCGTAACCATTGGTTCGATCGATAGGAAAGAGTCATGAGATGCCGGTTCAGACGAAGGAATGCCTCCTGCAGAGCAAGTCGAAATGGAGCCCACAATATGAGAATTGGCCATCTTGTATCCCATGAATACTTCTCTGATATGCGAACGCATGGACATTATTCGTAAATCTATTTAGCAACGGATACATGTTCGTATAGCCATCTAGGTGGACGGGCACCACACCCTCCCCATTCGAGAGGTCTACGTGGCACTAAGGTGCGCAAACGAGAGTAGAAAGATGCCGGATGTTCAGGGTCAAGTCCGGCTCCCACTTCAAAGAAGTCGAGCCAGGTGAAAGAAAGATACTTAGTTATACGAAGAGATTATATAGTCCGCGAACACCCAGACGCGGAATATAAATATCGAGGTGTCTTCGTAGCTCCTATTATCATCAAGCAACGGACAAGAGATCTTAACATTATATCCACGTTGACAAATATTTATCGTTCTATCTACTACACTTCTATCTTGAGTTTCGTCTCCCTACACCTATTCTCCGAATTACCAAACAATCGGGCCTAGTATATTCGCTTGCTCTTAGACTATTACTCCCCCCATAATACTTGTGACTTCCATGAGAATTGGGCTGCCAGAGTACTATCTACATGTTTCCTATTTGTTGGAGGAGGCAAAGGCACCCCAATACCTTGTCGAGTTGTGTCACCCACGGACCCCCCAACCTGCCTATCCCTTCCAACCCATACCTCGCACTTTGCACTTCACTCTTCACATCATACGCCTATCCGGCCAACCAAAGCCCTGCCGCGTACAGGAGAGAATACCAAGACTAATTGAACCCCGACTCTAGCTTCTCGCTCTCCTGGTTCTCAGCGTGTTGGCAGGCGCCAGGAACGGACCAGTGGTGCCTATTCCCTCTAACATCCTACTCGTCATTCCGAACCCGAGCATCCCCCTTGTTGTTCCGGACCCGAGCATCCCCCTCGTCGTTCAGATGGCGAATCTGACGACAAAGAGTAAGTCAATGCTGAATTCTCTACCGGTAAAGTACCCTATATAGTTTGGGAGCCTTCTCTGTACTGAACTTTACCCTGCCGTAATAGAGCAGCAAGACGCACAGGTTATACTCGGTCTACCTGAACCTTCGAGGGGGGTATTGGACGATGATCTCTCATCTGAGTCCGATATCGAGGAAACATGCCCTCGCAAGCGGACTCCCATAAACCTCGAGGTCCCTGCAAACAGCCATGGGAGACCCCTTGTTATGAGACTTTCACCAACTGAGAACTGGCGGTCCACAGGCTCGGGGGAGCAATCTGGAACGCAAAATGACCTCTACAAGAGGCTGCGAACAGAGCTGGCTTGGCAACAACCCCGTTCTCTTGAAGATATGTCCTCCACATCTGAACCGCAGAATCCATCGGACTGCGCAAGTGCCACATCAGAGGGCAAGCTACCGCGCAAGTTCTGGAAACAAGAGTTTATCCCCCCCGAGAATATTCTTGTTTATGATGCTGCGAAACTTTATTTACAAGTAGAAGTCTATGCAGGCCAACCTTGGCCTTCTACAGCCTGCATGGAGAACATGATCGAGACGGCTTGGGGACTAGCATTGGATCAGAGAAGGCGGGAAAAAGAAGAATACTACGGTTCAGGGGATCAGCGGCCCGCGGAACAGGCACCATTGCCTTTTCCTGATGCAATTTCCATAGAGATGGTAAGTCCCCTAACCCAACCATGAATGAGAATTTATTCAATTCAGTGGCTAATACTTGTGTAAGTTGAACCGCCGTGTATTGGCTTGTCATGGGTATCTAGCTTCACAACCACGGAAAATGGTGGTGGAGTGGTATAAGTTGCCGATCGCGGACCCAGTCGAGTGCCGGAGGCTGGTCAATAACCTCCTCCAGGATGATTTGTTTCTTAGCCAGACGGTGGATCTCGGAGAGGGTCCTCGGACTAGCTGGTTTACAGTCGAGGAGATTGTAAAACTGGTGCGTGCCTACTTTTTCGGCAACGAGCGCACTCTGGGCTGCAAGCCGTATACGCAGATGTACTTCAGCCCTTTGAGTTGGCCCACAGATCTTCTTGTGTGCACTGCTGTTCGCTGCTCCTTAATGGATTACCAAGATACAGGGCATAAGTCCATCGTGGTGGGGGATTTCTCACAGGCAGTGTTTGGTGGTCAGTAAGTCATTTCTTAGCGTGAACAAGACAGCTAATAGGTTAACAGACTACTACAAGAGGTACTATCAAATATATCAAAAGGGGGGTCCGCAGACTGCCCCCCCTGGAAATACGCCCCTTCGGTCAATTATGCTACCTGAATCTGGGGTTAGATGGCCGAGGTGTGGAAAAAAGCAACAATCCGAAAGATAAACAGGTGCGTGCAAAAGATCAAGTCACATCACGAGAGAGAACGAATCGAGACTGCCGGGTTCGAGGATGAGATGGGGGATGACGTGTGTAACCTCATTGAAAGCGACGACAATACCAGGCCATGTTTTGCAGACCCTGTCTGGTAGTCCGGAGGTGAATGGTAGTCCGGGGGCGAACAGTAGTCCGGAGGAGAATAGCGGTTGGGAGCGGAATGGTCGTCTGGAGGGGGAATGGTAGTCCGGAGGGGAACTACGAGTGTGGCCGAATTGAAGCCGGGCTTCAATTCAGCCGCGCCAGTATTTTGTGGATTTCTGGCTTCTTTTTTTCACTGTAATTAATATGTTTGTTACTTGGCATTGATGGTGAGCACAGCGACATATACTAGACTTTTTTGTATTGGTTAGATCCACCAGGGGGGGGATTTTCTTGGTAATGAGTATGTGTTTATATAGGTTATATATTTAGATAACAGCAGGGTGTGCTGATGCAATAACTGGATTAAGTACGACGCGTATATGGTGAAACAGAATTGTGATCGCAGAACCCAGGGAACCCAGAGGGCTTCAGACCCAAGGCCACGTGAAACTGGTGAAAACATGGTGGACTGAACGCGGGCCAGGGAAGAGCTGGTGCACACTCAGCCAACTACGGAAGAACCAGTAGAGGGCAAGGCAGAACCGGGATAATCAGGATCGTGGCGAGGCTCATCGAGAGGCAGACCGCAGGTAAACAGGATGGATAGGAGATTGTGAACAAGAACCAGGGTGACACGGAACGCGTAAATAAGGGTCCGCGGAATACGGGGAGGAGAAGCGAAAGGATCAGGTTACACATGGGGGGGGAAGCAAGGAACAGAAGGTGATTGGAATCAAAAACGCGTAAACTGGGGGACGAGGGCGATACACCAGGATGGCTCAGGGCTGAGGGAGGCAGAAGTCCGGGAGTAGAAGGGGTATATGAGGGAAATGCAAGATAGGATAGAAGAGGCGAAGCAAGGATATGAGATAGCCGGGACAAGGGAAGGGGGGACCAGGGTTCGCTGGGAAGAGGGAAGTGTGGACCACATATCGCTGGGACGAGGCAAGTATGAACCAGGACCGCGGACCCAGGGTCCGAGTACAATGTCGGGATCTTGGTGCTGGGTGGTGGACCAAGGGCTTCAAGGGGACCAAGGGTAGCCAGGTGACTTCAGGACCAGGGAAACCATTATGCTGATAAAGATGCCCTCGTTAGGACGATTGGCTGGGGCCATCATTAATGCCGCGTTCCATGATCCTTGGCCCGAGATTCCCACTTCCACCCTTCTACCCTTCTCCACGCCGGGAAAGAAGTCCATGTACTCATCATTCCATAGGGTAATCTTCGTCTTAAGTAGCATGGACTTAGAGCTAAGATGTAGAGCTGGTCCGCGAGCCCTGCGGGCAAGGTGGGGGAACTCGTTAACACCAGCATAGGTCGTAGAGTGGGTTCGGGTACTGTCAGGACCACGGAAGGAGACACTGAAAGCAGTAAACCTCAAGTTTGGCAGCTCCACTGGTCTCGGCCGCTTTGCAGGTGGGCTCCCAGGAACCTCGCCGGGCCCCTCGGATTCATCATCATCATTCCTTGCTCGCTTCCTGGTAGTCAATGCTCTCCTGGTAGTCAATGCTCTCCTGGTAGTCAATGCTCTCCTGGTAGTCAATGCTCTCCTGGTAGTCAATGCTCTCCTGGTAGCCAAGGGGCTGCTGGTAGCCAAGGGGCTCCTAATAGCTGGGGGAGTCCTTGTAGTCCCGGGGCTCCGAGTCCTGGTAGCCACAGGGTTTCTGGGGGCCCTGGGGGTTCCGGTAGTCATGGGGGCAGTGGCAGTCCCGGGGCTCCTCATAGCCACGGGGTTTCTTGAGGTCCTGGGGTTTCCGGTAGTAGTGTGGGCAGTGGCAGTCCTGGCGGTTGCGGGGGATGCAGGGGATGCTGGGGATGCTGGGGATACGGGGGATGCCGGGGAGGTGGGGCATGTGGGAGTTGCAGTGGGCACTGCACGGCGTTTGGCACACTTAGCAACGGGTTAGACGGCAGCAGCTTTTGCCTCGTCTGATATATCGGAGCAAACCTTCTTCGCCTGCAGAATCAGGAATTGCCTAGCACACTGCCGATGATCGGCCGGATTCGCAAACTTTGCCAGAGCCCATTAAGTTGGGAAGTCGGTATACATTTTTCGGATCCCAGCTTCCCACTTCAGAATCTTCTCCTGGGCCGCAAGAGCCACTGGTCCAGGGATGAGGTCCACAAGCCGCTGACGAAGCCAAGTCCTTTTGAAGTTCAAAACCCATACTTTATAGTCCTTGGGGTGAACCTGGAATAGCCAAGCTGTAGACAAATATCAGCTGCCAAGGACGCCATTCTCAGATGTTCTGTGTTCTACGCCACAATCTCAACTTAGTAACCGCGGTGGTAGCAAATAGTAAGAATTTTGTTTACCTAATTATATATCTTATTTGGCTGGAGAGTCTTGGTGCGCAGGGTTACTAGGTCCGCGAAGTCAATTGTTCTATAAGTTCAGAATGTTAGACGTTCTGAAGATCATAAGGATCGAAGCTTGGGGTCTGGAAGGTTGGGATTTGCATACCTATTTGGGGACTGTGTAGTACATATGTGTATCTGATAATGGTTCTGATATTTGCGGTCTAGGGAAAGGCCAGAGGAAAGAGTTCGATTGGAAAAGACCATAACTCAATGCCAGGGTGCGATAGGGTGTAGGACTAAAATGAAGGGTTCTGGTATTGGCGTGTAGAATAGGGTTTGTGTTCTAATATCAGCTGTTGTGTACTGGGGACCCACTGGTGTATGATCTTCTGGCTGGGAGGCGAAAACCGTTCTCTATGTATCCCTTCTGGACTCTTGCAAGAAACAGAGTTCATGATACCGTGCTTGCAAGTCTCACCCATCCTCAGGGAACAGTGCGTTTCGCATTCTTGAACAAACATCTGTTTTCCAGATAAGCTATAGTTTTCAAGATGATCATCTGTTTTCAAGGTGAACAGTACGCTCAGTACACTTGAACAAACACTGATTTTCAAGTACAGTAAAGTGTATTGTCGACAGGGTGGGCTGTCGCAGGGTCTATACGGCTGGGTCTGTACAGCAAGATCCGTGTCGGGTGCACTACCGAGCACCTGGGGTAGGCCCGCCTTGGCACATCCCTGCAGCACACCGCGTACGTGCTCTACTAGTACAAAAGACCAGGAGAGATGTTTTGTTACAAGTCTGCTATAATTAACCAGCACAACAGCCGCTGCCCTATAAAACCAATATATCACTTGTACAAACACAGTACTCTTTGTGCTCCTATCCCATCGATCCTATCACGGCGGCAGCATTATTCCAACGCGATGACGTTGAATCCTACGTGACCGGACTGCGGAAGGCCCTTTGAGACACGTACGGGCCTATCAATTTACTGTAACCAGTGCCCAAAAAGGCAGACGCAGGCAAAGCAGAAACAGAGGCCGTACCCAAGCGGTCCACTGAGCGAAGGAGAGGGGGTGCTAGCAATTGTCATCCCGGAGATGACAATCCTTGGGTGGACCGTAAGTTTTATCCTGGATCAAGTACTCCCTCGGCCCAAACTAACATCTTTGAGAAATGACTGGATAGCAGCCGCCCACCGACCTCGAATGCAGAGACCCAGGAATTGAGAAGCCCAGAACCAGAGGACCCAGACCTAACCTGTTTGCCAGAACCCAGCAAAACGCAGTATCAGCAGTGTGAAGCCGGTATATCCTATGGCACTGCAGGTGGAATTTACCGCAAATCGCTAAACGCAAACTTGAACCCATGGCAAACATTTCGGAGTGCAAAAGAGTTTGAGCTTGGATGGTGGATGCTGCAGTCGCGCTTAACAAAAGGATCGATCAATGAGTATTTACAGCGTGGACTGGATGATGAGAGGTTCCTATCGTTCCAGAGTGCAGATGAACCGTGGTCTTTGTTTGAGGGTGTAGAACACGGTTTTCGGCCCCGAAGCTGGTCCACGTTCCCATGTGGGTCCGGAACATTGTACTCTCGCAACATCCTGCACTGCATCCGGCTACCTGTTAGTGATTTACCTTTCGCAGACCATATGGTCTTCGCTCCCAAGCGCCTCTTCGATAGTACCGGCCGAAGAGTATATAACGAGATTCATACCGCGGACTGGTGGTGGGATACCCAAGAATTAGTGCCCAGAGATGGAACAGTGGTCCCCCTCCTTTTCGCTTCCGACAAAACCCACCTTACAAACATCTCCGGAGACAAGGCTGCTTGGCCAATCTGAATGTCGATCGGTAACCTTAGTAAAGATTTCCGACAGCAGGGCTCTAAACGCACATGGGTACTCGTTGCTCTCTTACCAATGCCTCAAAAGAACCCAAAGGACGGCGAGATTCATAGATCGTGGGATGAAGCGATTGAGCGTATTCTGGAGCCAATAGCAGAGCTGGATATAGCCGGCCCAGGGTATGCTTGAGATTGCCCTGATGCCAAGATCCGCCGATGCTATTCAATCCTAGCAGCCGGGTTGCGGACTACCAAGAACATGTCATCCTGGCAAGAATAATCAACGGGCTTTGCTCAATTTGCCAGATTCCGCAGACTGAGATAGGGCATGAGCTGAGAAGTCGAGTTAAAGGGGTTAGAGACTGCCATCCAAAGTCCTATCAGCAAGCGCTAAGACGAGGAAACAGGAAATATGCGGAGTACTTAGCGTCCATTGGTCTGCTGGTGGAGAAAAATCCTTTTTGGAGATTTCCTTTATGCAATGTGTACAGGCTCTGGCAACCTAAGGGGCTTCACCTCCTGCATCTAGGAATTGGTAAGACGATGATGGATTGGTGGGTGGGATATCTGCGGCTGCCGCAGATCCTAGGCCGGTTCAATGCCTGTTTTAAGTTGATCCCGCCATACACTGGCTTTCAACCATTTAACCGAGGCTACCACGAGGTCAGTTCATGGCAGGGGAAAGAGATTAGAACTATGATGCGATTCTTACTAGCTGTGCTAGGCCCATTATTGATCGATGGGGTGCAATCTAGCCAATCAGAGGATGCACGGCTACTAGCATGTGTCAGATCCATCATCAAATTTCTCCTGATTGTTGGACAGCGCAACCACCCTGATTACAGACTCGGTCAGCTGGATAACAGACTCTCAATATTCTACACGAGCAAGTCCCTGTTTTGTCAGCAAAGGAGCACCAAGGCAAGGTCCAAGAATTTCGAGAAAATGTGGGCCGCGATGGAGGGAAAGGGTAGCGAAGAGGAATGGTTAATGGCACGGACGAAGGCAGAAAAGGAACAACTGCAGACTGCGATCTATCATTTCCTGTTTCCAAAAATGCACATGCTGGGTCATGTCTCAAATAGCATCCGTTGAATGGGATCACCTGACAACTTTTCTACTGATATATCGGAACTCCTGCATATAGAAAATGTCAAAGAAGCATACCACGCTTCCAATCTAGTACAATATGAGGAGTAAATGCTCTGGTACAATGATAGACATACCACAATCGCTTACATGGTTCAGACCTTATAGAACCTTACTTTAAGCGGAATTGAGGATCATGATACGGCCAGGGTCCTCAGTATGCAGACTCGGAATGAGAGATTGCTCTCTACCAGGGTTGCAAGACACAAGCAGATAGGTCCGGGGATACACCAGCACGCCTTTAGAGCCAGCAGCAGACCAAGCCAGAACCTAGCGCCCGCTTTTAGCCTTCAAATTCAGGTCTCAGAGCGGAAGCAGCAAGTAGATCAGCTAATTCAGCGGACTAGATTAGCAGGGAGGGCAATGTTAGGCACAGAACTCCCAGAAGGATAAGGGGGTCAAGTTACCCTACCTTCGCGCACAAACCTCTAAAAAAGAGTTAGCAACACCGTACATCGCTGCCCATCGAAATAGTACTGGACGTTTTTACCGGAGGTCGGATGTTCAACGCACACACCCGTCACAGTTATTATTACTATACTCGGATTGCAAATCAGTCTCCAGGCATCGGCACGACCACTGCGACCGAGGGGTTTCTGCCGACTCCTATAGATGAAATCAATCTATACAAGGAGGAAGTCACACAGCGAAGTTTGAAAGATTGGATAAGAAGTAATGGCACTTCAGAGTTAAGCTGACCTACATATGTAGTATGATATGTAAGATGCAAGTATATGATTACCTAGCATGAGAAATGTGAATCACAACATGACCGGAAGGAAGGACTGGTATGATAGCGAGCCAGGCTACATATACAGAGTAAGTTCATATGATATAAAGATCGAAAGCAAGTAATTGGACGCAATTAACTTAGCTATGATTCAAGTCGAAGTGGTGTGCGAATTGTCAGGGTCAAAGGATGTTCGCACATTCATGAGAGTTGGCTAAAGTACAAAAGGTACTTAAGAACTATAGGTGGATGCAGTACCCCGGGAAAGGGTATAAGTACCGGGCAAGAGCCCGAGTAGTTAGAAGGTCATCAAGCAACGGAGAATAGACCTTAACAATATATACACGTTTACCACATATTTATCGTTTCATCTACCTTATCATTTTATCTTGACTTTCGTCTCACTAGACGTATTCTCCGAGTCACGAAGGATCGGGCCTAGTATATTGGCTTGTTCTTAGAATATTTCTACCCCCCTAACAGTATATTGTTATTCTCTACGTTACCGAGATACGCGAGCGATATCAATCACAGATAGGAATCGCAACTTAATCAAACTCTGTCACCAGAAGGATAAGAAACACTTTCCTACTTCAAAATGTCGAGGTCTAACCCAGAGGGAGCAGGACCAGATCCTATGGAGACAGATGAACTCTCCCAGTCCCAAGCTCGAACGGTGACATCGCAAGACACAAGGATCGCTAGATCCATCGAAACCAGAATATCTCCCGGTCTGCCACGCGGGCTCTTCCAGCGAGCCACAATGAGACGGTCCAAGTCTCAACAGTCTCAGACACCAGCAGAACCAATATTATCTCCTGAGATGTCCAGAGAACTTGACCATATCAACCGAAGTCTACACCTGTACGAGGACAATCTAGCCCAAAGCGTCGATCAGGAACACCTAGCGTTCCAGTCCCTTCCACCCCAAATCCAACATTTGGTACGGGAACTGCGCAAAGTCAAAAGAGACATAATGACGGGCGCCAGATACATAGGGACAGAGTTGGAACAAATAGACATCAGCATGGTACTGGTGGTAGCAGCGACAAAAGGGGTGCAAGATACGCTCAAAAAGGTTGGTGGAAGGATCGACGGACCCGATAACCGTCAAACCTGACACGAACGGGTTACATCACAACTTGACCAAACTATACAAGCAGAAGGAGGGGCGGCAATCGGCAGGGATGAGCAGTTAGGTCGAAAGCTCCTGGATACGAAGGCCCAACATCAACATGAACTACAGGACCATGAAAGGATACTCAACACTATGATGGCCGAGTTGGAGGCAAGCAAAGAAGCCAGAGAAAGATAGGGAAGCCACATAGCTGAGTTAACCGGGGCGGTTACCTCCTTGATGGGCCAAGTGAAAGCCAAGCGTTCAAACCCAACCCCGGAACAAAGTGCAGGAGCAACAGGAGGAGGAGGCGGAGGACAACCCCCCGCCTGCAATGCATGGGGCAGTGGGAGGCACCCCTGAACCTGGAGATAGTGAAGGAGGAGAAAGTGACGATGAGAGACGAGGAAGGTGGGATAAGAGGCCCCACAAACGAAATAAGAAGCGTACAGAGAAGGAAAAAACTGATGAGGAAAAATACGGAGAAGCTACAGAGGACAAAATACGGTTTTCCAGAGCCTTAGGAAAGGCCATAGGAGAAACCACGAAAAGGTCCAGCCTAACCCCCATCAGAATACGAACATGCCAAACACCAGGATATCCGGGATTGGCTAACCACCTGCAAGGATCTTTTCGATCACAACCCATACCAGTGGCAGGACGAGGCGGACCATATCAAATCCGCCTTGTCGAAACTAAAAGGATCACAAGTAGCATCCTTCACTATAATTTACAGGAACCAAATGACCGGTGAGTTAGGCCATAGACGACAGGATGGTTATGAATTATGGGATGTCTTTGCCGAACAAGCTATACGTTGATTCCGTCCCACCCATGAAGAACAAGAGCCCTTCGAGAAATGTTGAAAGTGTGATACCAGAATGACATTAATGTTAGGCACAGGGCTTCCAGAAGGATAAGGGGGTCAAGTTACCCAACCTTCATACAAAAACCTCTAAAAAAGAGATAGCAACACCCCCCACCAGCCCCGATGTTGGGACAGTAAGTAGCCATACGTCACCTGCGAAGTTGCGTCCCCTCACCAAATGCATCAGTAAAGAAGACCCTACTTGCAACACCGTATACGTCGCGGCCGTCCGTCCGACCGGTTCCTGTTCCAAGGATATATCCGAGGAGATCTCAGAGCACCTGATGCAAGTGAAAGCATCGCGATCGGACGACATCGCCCGGAGTTACAGCCACTACAAGATTGGGTATCGAAAGTGGCTACAAAGCTCACGGGACGTATCTGCCTTAGTTAGACTGCCTTGGTCTGGAAAGACGGCCAGTAACCAGTAGGAATGCACTATACTGGGAAAGGGGGTCGGGGAACTCCCAAAGGGATTGTTGGCAAAGGACCGATAACTATTGTCGAAACCATTGGTTCGATCGATAGCAACAAGTCGTATGATACCGGTTAAAGACAAAGGACTGCCTCCTGCAGACCAAGTGCTAACGTAGCCAACAATATGAAGACTGGCCCTCCTCTATCCCGGCGAATAATTGTCTGACATGCGAACACATGGAGATTATTCGTACATCTATTTAGCAATGGATACATGTCCGTATAGCCATCTAGGTGGAAGGGTGCTACACCCTCCCCATGAGAGAGGCATACGTGGCAACAAGTTGTGCAAACGAGAGTAGAAAGATAACAGATGTTCAGGGTCAAGTCGGGCTCCCACTTCAAAGAGGTCGTGCCAGGTGAAAGAAAAATACTTCGTTATAGGAAGAGATCTGTAGCCCGCAAACACCCAGACGCGGAATATAAACATCTAGGTGTCTTCGTAGCTGTTATTATCTATCAAGCAACGGAGAAGAGACCTTGGCAATATATACACGTTAAACAAATATTTGATCATTTCACCTACTATACTTCCATCTTGAGTTTTTTCTCCCTAGACGTATTCTCCGAATCACCAACGATCGGGCTTAGAATATTCGCTAGTTCTTAGAATATTACTACACCCAAAACAGTATATTGTCATTCTCCACGTTACCGAGACAGACGAGCGATATCAATGACCAATACGAATCGCAACCCCATCAAACTCATTTTCTCACCAGAATGATAAGAAACACTTTCCTACTTCAAAAATGTCGAGGGCTAACCCCGAGGGACCAGGACCAGATGCTATGGAGACAGACGAACTCTCTCGGTCACAAGCTCCAACGGTGACATCGCAAGACACAAGGAAGGCTAGATCCACCAATACCTGAAGATCTCCCGGCCTGCCACCCGCACTCTTCCAGCGAGGAGCAATGAGACGGTCCCACTCTCAACAGTCTCAGGCACCAGCAGAACCGCTATTATCTCCTGAAATGTCCCGACGACTTGACCATATCAACCAAAGTCTACACCTGTACGAGGACAACGTAGTCCAGAGCATCAACCAGGAACACCTAGCGTTCCAGTCCCTTCCACCCCAAATCCAACATTTGGTAAGAGAACTGCGCAAAGTCAAAAAGGACATAATGACGGGGGCCAGATACATAGGAACGGAGCTGGAACAAATAGATATCAGCATGGTACAGGTGGAAGCAGCAACAAAGGGGCTGCAAGACGCGCTCAAGAGAGTTGGTGGAAGGATGGACGGACAAGATCGCCGTCAAACCCGACATGAACAGGTTACATCACACCTCCACCAAACTATACAAGCGGAAGGGGCAGCGGCAATGGGCAGGGATCAACAGCTGGGACAGGAACTGCAGGACACAAAAGCCCAACATCAACGAGAACTACAGAACCACGAAACAATACTCAACACTATGATCGCCGAATTGGAGGCAAACAAAGAAGCCAGAGAAAGACAAGAGAGCCACATAGCTGAGTTAACTGCGGCGGTTACCTCCTTGATGGACCAAGTGAAAGGCATGTGGTCAAACCCAACCCCGGAACAAAGTGCTGGAGTAACAAGAGGAGGAGGCCGAGGACGACCCCCCCTACAATGCATGGGGCAGGGGGAGGCACCCCTGATCCTGGAGATAATGAAGGAGGAGGCAGCGACGATGAAAGAAGAGGACGGCTGGATGAGAGACCCGACACACGAAATCATTAGCCTGCAGAAAGGCAGAAAACTGATTAGGAGAAATATGGAGAAGCTACAGAGGACGAAATACGGTTCTCCTGGGCCTTAGGGAAGGCCATAGGAGAAACGCCGAAACGTCCAGCGCAACCCCCATCAGATTACGCTTATGCCAAACACCAGGATATCCGGTTTTGGCTAACTACCTGCAAGGATTTTTTCCATCGAAACCCATCCCAGTGGCAGGACGAGGCAGATCGTATTGAATAAGCCTTGTCCAAACTTAAAGGATCACAAGTAGCATCCTTCCCTATCACCTACGGGAACCAAATGACCGGTGAATTAGGCGATATACGACAGGAAGGTTACGAATTATGGGACATCTTTGCCGAACAAGCTATATGCCGATTTTGTCCCACACATGAAGAAGAAAAAGCACTACGAGAAATATTGAAAGTCCGATACAAGAATGACATTAACCAATTTTTATTGGAATTCGAAAATTGGAAGGTCAAAGCAAAAGTTACTGGAATCGCCTTCAGGAAATTAATCAGAGACCAAATACCGGATGAGGCTGTACGGCGAATGTCAATGCCTCAAGACTACGCCGACGACCGAGATTGGATAGAAGCTCTCCGCCAAGCGGTCCGCGATGAGGAAGAGTTCCAGGAAGGAAAAAGACTTAATCACAATAATTTCTCGGGGTGGAATCCAAGTGGGAAAAGGAAATGGGACGAACCGACAACGACAAAAATAACGAAAAAACCTAAATATACCGCTAGAGAGGAAAGGGTATATCAGGCAAAGAAAAAGGAACAAAAGGTAGAGAACGTGAAGGCGGCGCCCTGGCAGAAAATTATGCATCGAGTTTGGGCCGACGCCCACACCGGTATCGACCAAAAAATAGTTGACGAACGAAAAGCCAAGGGACAATGCACTAGATGCACCCTAACAAAGCACGGATGGAAGCACTGTCAGAAAGATATTCGAGTCAGTACCATCCAAAGGAAATCATTCAAGTTACCGGGAGGAAGATTGAACCTCCCAAAGCCTCTAAAGACAAGGGTAGCCGCCGTAGCTGAGGATAGCCGTGGAGAAGCCTCGCAGCAAGCGAGCCAAAGGCCACTAGCATGGACCTTTGTGGAGGATGAGGAGCTATAAGCTCACTGGCACCGCTGGCGACGGCATGTGGGTAGTCCGGCCATCGAACCGGGAATCGAAACAATCTGAAGTGAACCCTTCAGCTCATACCCTTTGAGTGCATCGGCCCCAAAAGTGTGATAAGTTCCGACTTGGAGTCAGGTGGCACCTGGGTGTTGTACGGCAAAGACGTTCAGGAGTCTATATCCCAGATAAATTCCAGACAGCAGGGTAGGAACCCACCTTGAGCAACACGACCCGAAAATATCTCCACCCATTCGGGGGACCCCTTGGACTAACGCCGGTTAGTAGAAAACCTAAGAGGACACAAAGACAGCAAGAAAAGAGCCAAGTACGGAACTAGAGCCAAGGTGATGAGTGAGAAGCTGGCATCAGACGAGAGTGACACCAGCGTAATCGTCCCCAGAGGCAGGTCCCAAAGCACACTATCAAAAACAATTAAAAGAACAGAATCTCATGAGGAAAAATAACCCACGAGTGCTATGGGTCGCACTAACTCGACAACATAACACCCAATGTGGTTGTCATGTCGGACGAAGCACGCGATCTCAAGATTTCTCTCATGGTAGTTGGGCACCCTCATTGTACACACAGAACCACTACCCACCTCATGAAGAAACTTTAGCTCGGGCTGAAGGAATTAGGCGAGAGGTACGGTATACTCCTCGTAACTACCGATAGGTGTGGATAAGTCAGTCAGAACGGAAGGCACATCCGAGCCACAAAGCACGAATCATCAGACGAACTCCCCCGGGTATATGGGAATCCCTCGGCAGGGAATAAAGACCGCTAGTAGTGGGCTGCCTGATATACAAACAAACAGGATTTTACCTTTGACGAAAATTACTATCCTTGGAAATCCCCAACCATCACCAAACCACCTTATATTTTTAAAAATATTTGGTGAATGGAGAAAGCAGTTTCTCTGAGGAGGCTTCATGAGCCGAAACTGCGCAGGCGCGGTAACAAACCCAAAGAGTTACCATAATAAAGAGAGTTTATGAGACACGAGGCCCTGGCCCCAAGCGAACAAAATTCAAACCAAATCTACCGCACTACGAGTGCCCCGAAGGAAATGCTATCCTCGTCATATCAGACAAAGTGCATAAAACCAGAGTCTTACTAGACTCTGGCTCCAACATATTCCTCTTAAACCAAAATACCTCACGCACCCTCAAAGTCCCTTATGAAATAAGAGAGAACCCGCTTACAATAACCGCATTCAATGGCGAAGGCTCCTCCGCAGGAGGAAAATACTATTCACATCCGATTCAACTAGAGATCGGGACCAATGACCATACGACGATGGTCTCCTGCGAGATTGCCGACGCAGGCAAATATGATATGATCATACTGTTCGGATGGTGGTACCACAAACATCCGATATAAAACATTGAAACCCCTGAAAAATGGTGTTTCCAACTCACAAAATGTGTAGAACAGTTTCAGGATGAAGGCATCGCTGACATGTCTGAATGGGACGAGACGGTGGCTTTCGATGAAGAAGCCAGCATGATAGGAAGAATCGGATCCACAAGACAAGAGGAAATACAACTGGAAGGATTACCAAAGCCATATTGGCAATACAAGGAATTGTTTGAAAATGAAAGAGAAGATATGCTCGCTCCTAGGCGAACCTTCGACCATGCGATTGACCTCAAAGACGGAGCCACTCCACCCAGGGGACGTATTTACTCAATGTCGGCATACCAATTAGAAGAATTAAACAAATATCTTCACAAAATGTTAGCTGAAGGAAAAATAGTTCATAGCAAATGCTCCGCGGGCGCAGCAATCCTGTTTGTCCCAAAACCTGATGGAAGATTACGACTATGCGTGGACTACCGACAATTAAATAAGTTAACCATACTCAACAAGTACCCTTTACGGCTCATGACCGAGCTTAGGGAAAGAGTTCCCGGTGCCACAATCTTCACCAAATTAGACCTAAAAGACGGTTACCATTTGATTCGAATCAAAAAGGGAGATGAATGGAAAACCGCTTTTCGCACCCGGTATGGACATTACGAATACAAGGGAATGCCATTTTGTTTGGTCAATGCACCCGCCACGTTCCAAGCCAGGATGAACACCATCCTACGAGAATTCCTGGATCACGGAGTAGTAGTATATTTGGATGACATCCTAATTTACTCAAAAACTATGAAGGAACACAAGGCTCTGGTCAAACAAGTACTCGTCAGGCTAGAACGCCATGACCTCGTGGTATCCCTAAAGAAATCTGTGTTCCATGTCGATAGAGTCGAATTCCTCGGCTACATCATGGGAAAAAGCGGCGTTACTATGAGCGAAAAGAAGGTCGAGAGTATCCTCAATTGGAAAGCCCTACGGTCGGTAAAACACGTACAAATCTTTATTGGTTTTGCGAATTTCTCCCAACGCTTCATAGAAAACTTCTCAAAAGTTTGCAAACCGATTACCGACACGTTGAAGACCAAGGGAGGAAAACATTTGTGGTTCCGGGGAGAAGAACAGGACAAAGCCTTTGAGGAACTTAAGCGAAGATTTACCTCAGCTCCTATTCTAGCACACTTCTACCCAGACCGAAAAACCGTGATCGAGACGGATGCTAGCGACTTTGCACTAGGCTGTATCCTTTCCCAGTACGTGGGAAAACGATTACTCCCAGTTGCGTTCCACTCACGAAAGCTGAATGATGTCGAACAAAATTACGAAATTCATGATAAAGAATTATTGGCAATCTTGGAAGCCTGCCGCGAATGGAAACACTCCTTGTTGGGAGCAGACGAACCAGTAACGGTATACACCGACCACCAGAACTTGCAATACTTTCTCACAAGAAAGGTCTGAAACCCGCGACAAATCTGATGGGCTCAATCGCTAGCCAACTTCAATTTTAAAATCGTATACCACCCCAGAAGTAGGGGCTGAAAACCTGAGTCATTAAGCCGGCGGCCGGAGTACCGCCTTGAGAAGGGAGCTACCAATCGCGAACAGACAATTTTGAAACCAGAAAACAGGTCGAAGTCTCGCTTTGCCACAGGAAAGACAGAATTCAAGTCAGCCTTGTGGAAGCAAAAAAGCGAATAACAAACCAGCTCAGAATAAAAAGACTGCAACGAAATACAATAGTTTGAACCAAAGATTCCAGGATGGCAGCAGGACATGACCTCTACGCCTTAAAAGATGGCACCATACCAGCCCAAAGACAGATGTTAGTGGACACCGGAATCGCAATAGGACTACCCAGAGGCACATACGGCAGGCTGGCGGCAAGAAGTGGCATGGCAAGCAAACATGGAATAGCGGTAGGCGGTGCAGTTATAGATGTGGATTACAACGGGGAAATAAAAGTAATACTCCGGAACCATGGGGAAACCAGTTACGAATTCAAGGCAGGCGACCGCATCGCACACCTAATCGTGGAAAAAATACAAACAGACGAGGCTATGGAAATCGATAATCTGGAAGACAGAGACAGGGGAACTCAGGGTTTCGGCTCAACCGACATCGGTCCCAAACGGCTAATTACTTGTGAAGAACTCAAAGTAAAAATGTGTTTCCTAAACCGAGACCCACAAGAAAACTCATACTTTGACGAAGAAGATATTCACACACACGCTAGCCTACGAGACGAGATAACAATGCTTTCCAGCACCATGATTGCAGCAATTCAAATGCAGACCATGGACGACTCGTTCCTGGGCAAGATAAGAACCAAAGGAAAAGAGGACGACACTTGGATGGCACGCAAAAGGGAGTTAAGCCAATTAAAGGGAAAACGACAAGCACTACCAAGGCCCTGGGAGCTGGAAAATGGACTACTCTACCATAAAAATAGACTGTTCATCCCGTCGAATGAAGAGATCTGAAACAGAGATTGCAAAGGGATGTCACGACTCCAAGGTAGCCAGACACTTTGGACAAGAAAAAGCGATTGAGCTAGTCACGAGAAAGTTCCACTGGGAAAGATTCACCCAATGGATCAATGACTATGTCCGGTCATGCGACAAATGTCAACATAACAAAGCTTCACGACACGCGAAGTATGGGTTACTCAAACCTTTAGAAGTACCCTATGCAGCATGGACCTCCATCTCAGTAGATTTCATTACGCAGTTACCCGAGTCCCAAGGACACACCCAGATCATGGTAGTAGTGGATCGTTTTACCAAAATGGCACACTTTATCAGCGTAGCGACAAACGCGACCGCAAAGGATGTCGCGGATACCTTCCTTAAGGAAGTGTGGAAACTTCACGGACTCCCCTCCGAAATCGTCTCGCATATTGACGCAAAGGTCTCAAGCGAATTTTGGGAATCATTGTGCAAAGCATTAGGAATTAAACGGGGAATGTCAACCGCATATCATCCACAGAGGGACGGACAAACCAAAAGAACCAACCAAGTGCTGGAAGGTGACCTTCGTAACTTCGTCAACTAAGACCACAACGACCCGTATCAGTTGATACCATTAGCCAAATACGCCTACAATAATTCCAAAGCAAGCGCACATAAACTAACCCCCTTTTTCGCCAATTACGGATTCCACCCACAGACTGAATGGATGAAGGAGAGAGAGGCTCAAAACCCAGGAGCCACAATGTATACGCACTGGATGAAAACATTGCAGGAGAACGCGAGGAGAACCCTAGAGCAGACGAGAGAGGCAAGGAAGAAATACGACGACCGGAAAGCGACACCACAGCCCGACATCGAAACCGGTGACTTAGTATTGTTGAACGCAAAAAACATCAAAAGCAAACGATCGACAAGGAAGTTCACCCCACGATGGTACGGCCCTTTTAAAGGCTTAGAAAAGAAAGGGAACAAGGCGTTCAAACTCGATATCCCGGCTCGCTGGAAAGTCCATGCAGTATTTCACGTCTCGCTACTCGAAGCCTATAAAGTCTCTGACCGACCCAACCGAGAACAACCCCCACGAGAACCAGAGGATGTCGAAGGAGACCTGGAATGGGAGGTTGAAAGAATCGTTAAAAGTGAAATAATCACCTACACGAGAAAGGTCAGAAGGGTAAACAAGGAGTTCAAGGAACTCCAATACTTTGTAAAATGGGCAGGATGCTCCGAGGATGAAAATACCTGGGAACCACGGGAGGGGTTGGAAAACGCCAGGGGAGAGGTGGAAAAATTTCATAGGGAAAACCCCGAGAGGCTGGGGCCGAACTTGGATGAGTAGTATGAGAAAGGTTTTCCACCAGTGGACCAGCAAACGGTTCTGGTTTTTACCCCTACCATACGGAGCTCATAAAGGACATAGAATGTATTATAGTTAGACCAAAAGTATTCGGGACGAAACTTAAGAGGAGGGAGCTCGTGTTAGGCAGAGGGCTCCCAGAAGGATAAGGGGTTCAAGTTACCCTACCTTCGCGCACAAACCTGTAAAAAAGAGATAGCAACACCCCCCTCCAGCCCCGACGTTGGGACAGTAAGTCGCCATACGTCACCTGCGAAGTTGCGTCCCCTCACCAAAGACATCAGTAAAGAAGACCCTACTTGCAACACCGTATACGTCGCGGCCGTCCGTCCGACCGGTTCCTGTTCGCAGGATATATGAGAGGAGATCTCAGAGCACCTGATGCAAGTGAAAGCATCGCAATCGGCCGACATCGCCCAGAGTTACAGCCACTACAAGATTGGGTATCGAAAGTGGCTACAAAACTCACGGGACGTATCTACCTTAGTTAGGCTTCATTGGTCTGTAAAGACGCCCAGTAACCAGTAGGAATGCACTATGCTCGGAAAGGGAGTCGGGGAACTCCCAAAGGGATTGTTGGCAAAAGACCGATAACTATTGTCGAAACCATTGGTTCGATCGATAGCAACAAGTCGTATGATACCGGTTAAAGACAAAGGACTGCCTCCTGCAGACCAAGTTCTAACAGAGCCAACAATATGAAGACTGGCCATCTTCTATCCCGGCGAATAATTGTCTGACATGCGAACACATCGAGATTATTCGTAAATCTATTTAGCAACGGATACATGTCCGTATAGCCAGCTAGGTGGAAGGGCGCTACACCCTCCCCATGCGAGAGGCATACATGGCAACAAGTTGTCCAAACGAGAGTAGAAAGATAACGGATGTTCAGGGTCAAGTCGGGCTCCCACTTCAAAGAAGTCGAGCCAGGTGAGAGAAAAATACTTAGTTATAGGAAGAGATATGTAGCCCGCGAACACCCAGACGCGGCATATAAATATCGAGGTGTCTTCGTAGCTAGTATTATCTATCAAGCAATGGAGAAGAGACCTTAACAATATATACACGTTAAACAAATATTTAATCGTTTCACCTACTATACTTCCATCTTGAGTTTTGTCTCCCTAGACGTATTCTCCGAATCACCAACGATCGGGCTTAGAATATTCACTAGTTCCTAGAATATTACTACCCCCATAACAATTAACCAATTTTTATTGGAATTCGAAAATTGGAATGTCAAATCAAAAGTTACTGGAATCGTATTCAGAGAATCAATCAGAGACCAAATACCGGATGAGGTTGTAGGGCGAATGTCGATGCTTCAAGAATACGCCGACGACAGAGCTTGGATAGAAGCTCTCCGCCAAGCGGTCCGCGATCGGGAAGACTTCCAGGAAGGAAAAAAGCTTAAGGACAATAACTTCCCAGAATCAAATTCCAGTGGGAAAAGGAAACGTCACAAGCCAACAACGGCAAAGACAATGAAAAAACCAAACTATACCGCTAAGGAGAAAAGGGTACTCCAGGCGAAGAAAAAGGACGAGAAAGTAGACAAAGGGAAGGCAGTGCCCCGGCAGAAAATTATGCATCGAGTTTGGGCCGTCACACACACAGGTATCGACCAGAAAATAGTCGACGAACGAACGGCAAAGGGGCAATGCACTAGATGTACCCTAACAAACCATAGATGGAAGCACTGTCAGAAAGAAATTCGAGTTATTACCATCCAAAGGAAATCGTTTAAATTACCAGGTGGAAGATCGAATCACCCAAAGTCTAGAAAGCCAAGGGTAGCCGCCCTGGCTGAGAATAGGCGTGGCGAAACCTCGCAACAAGCGAGCCCCAGGCCACTAGCATGTCCCTTTATGGAAGATGAGAAGCTATGATGCTCCCTGCCACCACTGGCGACAGCAAGTGGGTAGTCCGGCCGTTGAACCGGGAACCGAAATAATCTGAAGTGGCCTCTTCAGCTCATACCCTTTGAGTTCATCGATCCCAAAAGCGTGATAAGTTCCGACTGGGAAACTGGTAGCACCTGGGTGTTGTAAGGCAAAGATGTTCAGAAGGCCATATCCCCGATCAAATCAAGAGAGGAGGGAAGGAACCTACCTTGGACGACAAAACCCGAAAACGACTTCACTTGTTGGGAGGACCCTCAGGACTAACAACGGTTAGTAGAAAACCCAGGAGGACACAAAGACAGCAAGACAGGAGTCCAGTACGGAACTCGAGCCAAGGTGATGAGTGAGAAGCTGGCATCAGACGAGGGTGACACCAGCGTAATCGTCCCCAGCGGCAGGTCTTAAAGCACAGGATCGAAAACGAGTAGAAGAACAGAGTCTCACGAGGAAAATTAAGCCATGAGTGCTATGGGTCGCACTACTCGATAACAAGACACCCCATTTGGTTGTCATATCGGACAAAGCGCGACCTCAAGATTTCTCTCATTCTAGTCGGGCACGTTCATTGCACACACAGAACCGCTACCCACCTCATGAAGAAACTTCAGCTCAGGCTGAAGGAAATAGGCGATAGGTAGGGTAGACTTCTCCTAATTACCTATAAGTGTTGATAAGTCGGTCAGAACGGAAGGCGCATCCGAGCCACAAAACACGAATCATCAGACGAACTACCCCTGGTAGATGGGAATCCCTCGGCAGGGGACAAAGACCGCTAGTAGTGAGCTGCCCGATATACAAACAGATAGGATTTTACCTTTCACAAAAACTCCTCCCCTCCAAAAATCCCCACCATCATCAAACTATTTTATGTTTTCAAAAATATTTGGTTAAAGGAAAAAGCAGTTCGTCTGACGAGGCTCCATGTGCTTAAACTGCGCAGGTGCGGTAACAGACCCAAACAGTTACCACAATGAAGAGACCTTATGAGAACCGAGGCCCCGGCCCCAAGTGAACAACATATAAACCAAATCCACAGTACTATGAGTGCCCTGAAGGACCTGCCATCCTAGTCATATCAGACAAACGGCATAAGATTAGAGTCTTACTAGACTCTGGCTCTAGCATATTCCTCCTAAACCAAAAAACAGCACGCACGCTCAAAGTACCTTACTAAATAAGAGACAAACCGCTTAAGATAACTGCATTTAATGGTGAAGTATCCGAGTCCTCCACTGAAGGGAAATACTATTCACATCTGATCCAACTCGAAATCGGTACAAATGGCTCTTCTACTATGGTCTCCTGCGAGATTGCCGATGCAGGCAAATATGATATGATTATACCGTTAGGGTGGTGGCACCAGGGACATCCAATAAAGAATATCAAAACCCCGGAGAAATGGTGTTTCGAACAGGCCACATGTGTGGAACATGTACAAGATGAAGGCATCGCCGACATGTTTGAATGGGACGAGACGGTGGCATTTGATGAAGAAGCAAGGCTGATCAGGAGGATCAGATCCACAAGACAGGAGGAGGTACAACTAGAAGGATGGCCAAAGCCATATTGAGAATACAGGGAATTGTTCAAGAATGAAAAAGCAGAAATGCTGGCTCCTAGCCGAACCTTCCACCATGCGATTGACCTAAAAGATGGAGCCACTCCACCCAGGGGACCTATATACCCAATGTCGGCTTACCAATTGGAAGAACTTAACAAATATCTTCATAAAATGTTAGCCGAAGGGAAAATAGTTCATAGCAAATCTCCGGCAGGCGCACCAATCCTTCTTGTTCCCAACCCTGATGGAAGATTACGATTGTGCGTAGACTACCATCAACTAAACAAGTTAACCATACTCAACAAATACCCTTTACCGCTCCTGACCGAACTAAGGGAGAGAGTAGCCAGTGCAACCATTTTCACCAAACTAGACCTAAAAGACGGTTACTATTTGATTAGGATCAAAAAAGGAGATGAATGGAAAACCGCTTTCCGCACCCGATACGGACATTCCGAATATGAAGTAATGCCATTTGGGTTGGTCTATTCACCCGCCACCTTCCAGGCCATGATGAACACTGTCCTACGAGAATTCTTGGATCACTGGGTTGTAGTATATCTGGATGACATCCTAATTTACTCAAAGACAATGGAAGAACATGAGGCTCTGGTCAAACAAGTACTAGCCAGTCTAGAACGCCATGACCTCACGGTATCCTTAAAGAAATCCGTTTTCCATGTCGATATAGTCGAATTTCCGGGATACATCGTGGGAAAGATTGGCGTCACTATGAGCGAAAAAAGGTTGAAAGTATCCTCAATTGGAAAGCCCCACGGTTGGTAAAAGACGTACAAATCTTTATTGGTTTTGCAAATTTATACCGACGCTTCATAGAAAACTTCTCAAAAGTTTGCAAACCAATGACAGTTTCACGAACGGTGACTAGGCAAGGCAGACTCTCACATGACTTATAGTTATGAGTCATAGGTTTGTTATCATTTACGCTATAAGATCGGTTGACTCATAGGTTTTCACATGACGACGCAATAGCGTGTCATTGGGTTATTGTTATTGGTTGATATTTGACATGACGCACGATTGTGGTCCCGTGGTTTATGTATTTTGCACATGACTCATAGTTATGAGTCATGGGTTTCACGCATGTGACCCCGTTAGGGCACATGACTTGTTTTATGGTTTTTGATTGGTTGCGAGATAGGGAGCAGCTGACTCGGACGAGTCAGCTGATGGATTTCCCACTATGACTCACTATGGGACATGAGTCGCGTGACGTGAGAACATGAGTCACGCAGGGTTAGGCTTGAGGGAAGAACCCCTATATAAGGGCACCCTCGGGGCAGGAGATTTGGGTTCTTCACGCAACCATCTAAGTTCTTTCATACGTTATACTTTCAATACAAAGACCTTTATCTATCACGCTTTCGGGAATCAAGACAAGAAGGTCTTATATGACCCTAGCGATCGACGTTGCTAGATAGGAGTCAACGGACTTAGCTATCGCAACGGCTATCGGGCTAAGAAGAAGTGATCGTTAGGAGAATATCGGTTACCTGCTGCAAGTATCACCCAAAGAAGTGAGGATTGTAACAGACAGACACATTGAAAACCAAGGGAGGAAAACCTTTATGGTCTTGGGGAGAAGAACAGGACAAGGCCTTCGAGGAACCTCCGCGGAGATTTACCTCAGCCCCTATTCTAGCACACCTTTACCCGAAGCGGAAGACCGTGATCGAGACAGGCGCTAGTGACCTTGCACTAGGCTTTCTCCTTTCCCAGTACTTGGGAAAACGATTACATCCCGTTGCGTTCCCCTCTGGAAACCTAAATGATGTGGAACAGAATTACGAAATCCACGATAAAGAATTCTTGGCAATCCTGGAAGCATTCTGCGTATGGAAACACTACATATTGGCAGCTGACGATCACGTGACGCTATACACCGAGCACCAGAACCTGCAATACTTTCTCACAACTAAGGTCTGGAACCCCCGACAGATCCGATGGGCGCAATGGCTAGCCAATTTCAATTTTAAAATAGTATAGCTTCCCGGCAGCAGAGGGGGCAAACCTGACACATTAAGCCGGCGGCCCGAGTACCGCCCAGAGGAGGGAGCTACGCATCGCGAACAGACAATTTTGAAACCGGAACCTTTCGAAGTTTCGCTTTGCCACAAAAAAGACCCAATTCAGGTCAGCCTTGTGGAAGGAAAAAAGGGAACAACAAACCCGCTCAGAATCAAAAGACTGCAACAAAGTGCGATAGTTCCAACAAAAGATTCCAGGATGGCAGCAGGACATGACATTTACGCCTTCAAGGATGGCACCATACCAGCCCAAAGACAGATGTTAGTCGAGACCGGAATTGCAATAGGCCTGCCCAGTGGAACATATGGCAGGCTGGCAGCAAGAAGCGGCATGGCACACAAACATGGAATTGCAGTGGGCGGCGGGGTAATAGATGCGGATTACACCGGTGATATAAAAGTACTTTTACGGAACCACGGGAATATCAGTTACGAATTCAAGGCAGGCGACCATATCGCACAACTAATCGTGGAAAGGAGACAAACACACGATGCCATGGAAATCGATAATCTGGACGACACAGAAAGGGGAACTCGGGGATTCGGCTCAAGCGATATCGGTCCCAAACGGCTAATTAAGTGTGAAGAACTCAAAGTCAAAATGTGTTTCCTAAATCCAGACCCTCAGGACAACTCATACTTTGACGAAGAGGATATTCACACACACGCTAGCCTACGAGACGAGGTCACAATGCTGTCCAGTGCCATGATTGCAGCAATACAAATGCAAACCATGGACGACTCATTTCTGGACAGAATAAGAGCAGCAGGAAAAGAGTACGACACTTGGACGGCACGCAAAAGGGAGCTAAGTCAATTCAAGGAAAAAGGGGAAGCACTACTAGCATCAGGGAAATGTCGGAGCGTGGTCCAAGCTGGTCTTGAACGCTCCTGGTCCACCAAGAGGGGTCGTGGTCCCCGTGGTCCACCTGGTCCACTCCAATCCGCTCTAATCCACACTTTTGGAAATTTTACCGAAAATGTGGATCAGGGTGGATCAGGGTGGACCAGGCGGACCAGGCGGACCATAACCGCCCTTGGTGGACGAGGACTGGTTTTTACATTTTGCTGATGCAAAGCACTGGACACTGGAAGATGAACTATTGTATTACAAGGGTAGACTATTCATTCCTTCAAAGGAAGAACTCTTAACCAAGATTGTGAAAGGATGTCACGACTCCAAGGTAGCCGGACACTTCGGGCAAGAAAAAACCATTCTATTGGTTACAAGAAACTTCCTTTGGGAACAACTCTGCGAATGGATAAACTACTATGTCCGATTGTACAACGAATATCAACATAACAAATCTCCACGACACGCGAAGTATGGCTTACTCCAACCTTTAGAAGTACCCTACTCAGCATGGACCTCTATCTCAGTGGATTTCTTCACCCTATTACCCGAGTCCCAAGGACAAACCCAGATTAGGGTAGTAGTTAACCTTTTACAAAAATGGCCCAGTTTATTGGCTCAGCGACAAATGAGAGCGCAAAAGATGTCGCGGATACCTTCCTTAAAAAAGTTTGAAAACTTCACAAAGTCCCCTCCGAAATCGTCTCGGACATGGACGCCAAGCTTTTGGGCGAATTTTCGGAATCATTGGCCAAAGCATTAGGGATTAAGCGGCCACTGTCAACGGTATATCACCAACAAAAGGACAGACAAACCGAGAGAACCAACCAAGTGCTGGAAGGTTACCTTCGTAACTTCGTCAACTATGACCAAAACGACTGGCATCAGTTGCTACCGTTAGCCAAATACGCCTACAATAATTCCAAAGCAAGCGCACATAAACTAACCCCCTTTTCGCCAATTACGGATTCCATCCAGAGACGGAATGGATGAAGAAGAGAGAGGCTCAAAACCCGGGAGCCATAATGTATACACACTGGATGAAAACAGTGCAGGAAAACGCGTGGACAACCCTCGAGCAAACCAGAGAAGCCATGAAGAAATACTACGACCGGAAAGCAACACCACAGCCCGACATCGAGACAGGTGACTTGGTAATGTTGAACGCAAAAAACATTAATAGCAAACGACCGACAAGAAAGTTCACCCCACGATTGTTTGGCCCATTTAAAGTCTTAGAGAAAAACGGGAATCGGGCGTTCAAACTCGATATCCCGGCTCGCTGGAAAACACATCCAGTATTTCACATCTCGCTACTCGAACCCTATAAAGTCTCGGACCTAACCGAGAACAACCCCCATGAGAACCAGCGGACGTCGAAGGTGCCCTGGAATGGGAGGTCGAAAAGATCGTTAAAAGTGAGATAATCACCTACACGAGAAAGGTCACAAGGGTAAACAAGGAGTTCAAGAAACTCTGATACTTTGTAAAATGGGCAGGATGCTCAGAGGATGAAAATACCTGGGAACCACCGGAGGGGTTGGAAAACGCCAGGGAAGAGGTGGAAAAATTTCATAGGGAAAACCCTGAGATTCCGGGGCCGAACTTGGATGAGTAGTATGAGAAAGGCTTTCCACAAGTGGACAAGCAAACGCTTCTGGTTTTTACCCCTACCATACGGAGCTCATAAAGGAAAAAAAAAAGAAAAAGTGTATTATAGTTAGACAAAAAGTATTCTGGACGAAACTTAAGAGGAGGGAGCTCGTGTTAGGCACAGAACTCCCAGAAGGATAAGGGGGTCAAGTTACCCTACCTTCGCACACGAACCTCTAAAAAAGACTTAGCAATGCCGTACATCTCGGCCCATCGGAATAGTCCTGGCCTTTTTTACCGGAGGTCACGTGTTCGACCCACACACCTGTCACAGTTATTATTACTATACTCAGATTGCATATCAGTCTCCACGCATCAGCACGAGCACTGCGACCGCGGGGTTCCTGCCTACTCCTATAGAAGAAATCAATCTCTACAAGTAGGAAGTCATACGGCGTAGTTTGAACGGTTGGATAAGAAGTAATGGCGCTTCAAAGTTAAGCCGACCGACATATGTAGTCTGATATGTAAGACGCAAGCATATGATTACACGGCATGAGAAATGTTGATCACAACATGACCGGAAGGAACGACTGGTATGATAGCGAGCCAGGCTACATATACAGACTAAGTTCATATGGCTTAAAGATCGAAAGCAAGTATTTGGACGCAATTAACTTAACTATGATTCAAGTCGAAGTGGTGTGCGAATTGTCAGGGTCAAAGGATGTTCGCACATTCATGAGAGTTCGCTAAAGTACAAAAGGTACTTAAGAACTATAGGTGTATGAAGTACCCCAGGAAAGGGTATAAGTAGCGGGCCAGAGCCCGAGTAGTTAGAAGGTCATCAAGCAACGGAGAAGAGACCTTAACAATATATACACGTTAACCACATATTTATCGTTTCACCTACCTTATCATTTTATCTTAACTTTCGTCTCCCTGGACATATTCTCCGAGTCACGAAAGATCGGGCCTAGTATATTCGCTTGTTCTTAGAATATTTCTACCCCCATAACAGGCAAGAGGTATCAAGGAGCTCTCGCTAAGCGAGGCTGCGGACTGGTTTGCTATTCCTGACCTACCACTGCTTTTCCGCCATTATGTTAAACAGCTCTGGGGGCAGGGTGTGGCGGAGACAGTCCTCGGCCGGAGAGAAACTTACGCGGAATCACCATTGATTGCAATCTACAATTCAGTGGCTAACTACTTCCAGCCATTTCAACACCTGTTGGAGATCAAGATGAGACTGTTGCGATGTACCAAAGAGGCAGGAAAGAATGGGCTGCTGAGTCAGAATATTTGGGTCCGGGAAAGTCAAGCCAGGGACAAGGATTTATTTCAAGGGAGGAACCCATGCTAACCGCTACTATACTTTTCGTTCAGCTCATCCAAGGCCATAATTCCGCAGACCACACAACGAAACAAATCCCCAGTAAGAGAAACTCTGGAGCTGGTTATGCTAGTAGGAATGAGGTATGCGACAGAATCGCGCAAGCCAAACCGCTTCCCTTGCTTTGTGGAGGTTGTGCACAATGAACAGAATCGGTATCTCGCGGCAGTGGAACCAATTGCGGGCCGAGTCCATTTGCTGGAAGGGGAAAAATCCGGGGAAAAAATAGCTGGATCATGAATAGCCACATAGATCTAGTGTAACCGGTACAGGTTACTGTTTGGTTTCAAGTATCATTTGATACTTAGTATGTTTTATGATTGAGTTTGATACTCATGATGTTTTATGTTTGGCTTCAAGTATCGTTTGATACTTAGTATGTTTTATGATTGAGTTTGATACTCATGATGTTTTATGTTTGGCTTAAAGTATCGTTTGATACTTAGTATGATTTATGATTGAGTTTGATACTCATGATGTTTTATGTTTGATTTCGAATATCGTTTGATACTCGGTATGTTTTGTTTATTGTATCAAGATATCGTTTGATACTTGATATGTTTTTATGTAACGTTTCAAGGCTACCGTTTGGGAGTCTTTATGGTTATTGTTTACAAGGCTCCGGTTAGCCTGACAAGTGTATTTAAAGACCTGCTATTTTCCGAACTTAGAGAGAGCACACTTCGACAGACAGAGTTTTCAATATCTTTGGTTGAACAGTTACTCCTTCGGTTCGCTTCGAGAATCGAGCAAGACCCCAAACATACTTAGCTATGAGGAACTTCTTGGTAGTTGCGATATAGTAAGAAGTTTGTTACAACAACTTAGTCTAAGCCTCCGGTACTTATTCTCGTTATATACTGCACTTTGGTATAGAGATAGTATCGTTACCCTATCGATTTCTGCCACCACTGTCACAAACGGTGACTAAGCAAGGCAGACTCTCACATGACTAATAGTTATTAGTCATCGGTTTGTTATCTTTCACACTATGAGATCAGTTGACTCATAGGCTTTTCACATGACGATGCAATAGCGTGTCATTGGTTTATTCTTATTGGTTGATATTTGACATGACGCACGATTGTGGTCATGTGGTTTTGACATGACGCACGACTGTGGTCATGTGGTTTATGTATTTCGCACATGACTCATAGTTACGAGTCATGGGTTTTACGCATGTGACCCCGTTAGGGCACATGACTAGTTTTATGAGTTTTGATTGGTTGGGAGATAGGGCGCAGCTGACTCGAACGAGTCAGCTGATGGATTTCACACTATGACTCATTATGAGTCATGAGTCGCGTGACGCGAGGGGATGAGTGGCGCAGGGCTAGGGTTGAGGGAAGAACCCCTATATAAGGGCACCCTCGGGGCAGGAGATTTGGGTTCTTCACGCAACCATCTAAGTTCTTTCATGCTA
>Ga0307507_10002126_pt1 | contig 42632 bp, 15 predicted proteins | sample 7_EM_MG_FD_207223 | JGI IMG/M metagenome (GOLD analysis project Ga0307507, IMG submission 207223) | Populus trichocarpa ectomycorrhiza microbial communities from riparian zone in the Pacific Northwest, United States - 7_EM | ecosystem: Host-associated > Plants > Roots > Unclassified | place... | reverse complement strand
TGAGACACCAGACAACATAGTTGTCCCCATCCCCCCAGCTCGAAACCACCAAGCTCCTCACAGCTCCGTTCTCACCTCATATCTGTTCGAACACGAGATCATCACGCTCCCTACAGCTCGCGATCTTTGTCGCCCACCCACCAACCCCTCAAAACACCAAGCGCCCTCATTGTCTACACGGGATGTATCGGTGTCAACGACCTCCGGCGACAAGGGCAGCGGCACCCTGGGCAATGCCTCCGACGGTGGAATGATACTAGTTATAGTTGGCGAAGGATGAAGGAATTGGTCAAGGGTTTTTTCTTCCACTATTGTTATCTTTATAGGCTTTCATTTCTTCCTGTCCTTCTCCTTTTACCTTTGTTGAAACTTAATATATATATGTACTGGCTTTGTAAAATTGGCTCCAGACCAAATACCAATTTCCAGTATCTATTCTACTACGTATTTACCTTTTTAAAAATTGGTTTTTATAGTTTTCATGATAGTAAAGTTTGTGGGAGGGAGAGTGCTGTTATAGCCGAAGTTTTTTCCTGTTTGTTAGTGCGCAGTTCATTTTATCAACGTTCCATACTTTTGTCGGTCATTTTTAGTTGTAAATCCTCTTCGCATGTTTCTTTTTTTCTTTTTCCCCCTTTTCCTACCTTCTCAAGTATAGATGTGAGGGTCGTTTGGATTAGACAAAGAATATGAAGAATTTTTAAGACGTGAAAAGAGACCAGAAAATCCAGCTGTTAACTGTTAACTCAGGCATGATGATGGCGACTGGGTTTGATTAGGGATATGAGTTAAACTAAATTCATGCCTGCATACTATCGCCTCCAGGTTTGAGCTTGAGCGTGAAATTAGCAGGCTACCAATACTTTTTTCGCCTCTCTTACTGAGGAATTGATATGGTAAAGAGTCTTTGAACCGTGAAATTAACTCAGATTCTACGAACACAATCTAGTACCACATAAACTCGGAGAACTCCATATCCGGCCGGGCCCTAGCTTATATGCAGGTCCTAGACGGGGATCTCCTGGATGGATGATGTATGATTTTGGAGAGCATTCCAGAACGTATATTTGTATATTTTCGCCAGTCCGCTAATACTCGACTTGGCCTCCGGGGTAGGTTGCTAGACGGTTTCTTTAAATGGGTCTTAACAACTGCTTTTGTAATCGCTACTTCATTTGCTCCCTTGAGGGTGGCTCAAATCTCCGGTGTTAGCAAGGGGCCAATCCGGCCACGGTGTTTCCAGTAGCTGGCCTAACCAGGCTATGAGGTGTAGTCCGGCTTCTTGTGGCCCTCTAACCAGGCCTAGCCGCACTCTAGATATCTCTAGACCTCCGAGTGATCAACCATGATTGACATGCTTGTTGGCCGGGGGTTATTCGGATGTGCGTATTGACATGTATTGAACGGGGATCTAGCCTATACTCCCACATACCCAAGTGTATAGGAAGGATATGTCACCTCTACTATTGCATGTAGCTGCTTGTGGAAAGACCTCTGGGCGGGGATTGGATTGCAGATGAGGGGTGTACTGTACTGTACACCTAGATTCTGCCCCGGCCTGTTGTTTTCAGCCCGGTAATGAGGGTTAAAAAATAAAAATAAGAAACACCCGGCTACGAGGGATCGTCAGGGTGAAGAGCACTCGGAGAGCCACACACTGGGGGATGAGGCCAGAAGGAAAATATCAAAGATTCGAGGTGGGTAATGACAGAAAAATGGTGGGAAAAATCCCTTGGTAATCAAATAGTAATTGAGAATGTGGAAGCGGTGTATCAAAGTTTTAGGAGTATATTGAGCAAGGTAAATTGCGCAGAATCTAGGCTCTCCTAAAAGATTTAAACCTAATGGGATGCTTTTAATTTCTCTTCTTATGCTGCAGTTCTAAACCGCCATAGGATGCTTTATCTTCGCATATTATACGTTATTAGATTTAGAGGGTAAGGGGAATATCTACCGGCACCAAAAGATATCCACTACCTATTAAAAACAAGTATTTACAAACCACATGGCATATCCCGGAAGTCTTGAAGCGCCACTAGGAACCCAAGAACTCGGGCATATGAAATCCGGGTTGGTCTCATTTTGACTAAGCCTGGCCGCGCGGAGACTAGAAATGCCCCATGTTTCTACCTGTATCCCTAGATGCATAGAGGTCATTCTGGGTTCGTGCAGTGTCACACCCTAACCTATCCTAAAGACAAACAGGCGGTCCCTCGCAAGCTAATTTACAAATCTGCTGTCAGGGGGGGCACAGTTCACTCGTCATTTTGGCCCAGCTTTCCTCCAACTTTGCTTCCAGGGGCATTTCGTGAAATTCTGCTTACGGCTAGATGTTCTTGACTATCGAAGGGGAGACATCTATGGGGCTATATCCCTTCTAGAGCCCTTTCCTCCCCATTATCCTTAGGATTTCATGCAAAAGTATCGTGTACTGACTATATTGAGTTGTATTTGCTGTGGGATTTTTTTATGGGCCATGTTTGGTTCTCGAATATGGGATGTAAGGTGGGGCCACCGCGATCCATAAAGTTCCGACACTATTTCTTTACTTTCAATAATTCCTTTGTGGTGTAGTGGTATCACACCCGGCTGTAATATTCAGTTAACCGGTTGGTCCCCAGTTCAACTCTGGGCGAAGGGACTTCTTTTTTGATAATGTAGGAGAATGGCTGTTGGAAACCAAGGAATTTAGCCGGTATGCCGGGAGTGGGGTATGTCAATCTGACAGCCCATTGGTATTTTGTGATGGAGATGCGGGGGTAGGCAAGACTTTATTAGGTATGATAGCAAGGACAAATCTTGATGGGGAGAAAAAGATCAAGTTTCGACACCATGCATGTTAACTTATTGGTGATAGATAGTTTATACTATGAGGCTAGAGGATAAAATGCGGCCTTTGCATGCTTTTACATTGACATCGTGGCCCGCTGTCTAAGGAATGATAATAGGAGCGGAAAGGTGCTGGATGAGTGAGAGAAGGAAGCCCGACGAGAGATCTAGAGGTGCAAGATTGGGTAAGGTATTGGGGGGGTGAACAAACAAGATCGAAAAAAGAAGTCCCTTCGCCCAGAGTTGAACTGGGGACCAACCGGTTAACTGAATATTACAGCCGGGTGTGATACCACTACACCACAAAGGAATTACTGAAAGCTAAGAAACGGTGTGGAAGCTTTATGGACGGCTATGTACCCTCCTCAGGCCCCAGAATCGAGCCAAACGCAGCCTCCAAACAATTTCCACGGTAAACACATGTTTTTATTTGGCTTCGCAGCCCAGAAGGGGCGGTTACCGGCGAGTGTTCTAGGGGTTCTGCTCTAATAAGCTGTGAGTGGGACGGCAAAGGTGGGAAGGAAATTGCGCAAGCCTGTGAAGACCAGAAAAAGGTGGCTAGATAACAGAGACAACAGGTTGCTATTGTCAAGATACTATAACTATTTCCTTAGAGAAGCCTACGTTCATCTTGGTTAACGCCGGCAAAGAATGCGCACTAGGGGATAGAGTCAAGCTTCTTGATTCGCTAAATTATATCATCCGGAAGTCCCCCTGCATTCGAATATTCGTGACTAGGAGACCCTAAATTTGTATCTGAGGTAAGAAGGCCTCTTTGCTAAAAAAGTAACGAGCCTGTTCATAATTCCCGGGCGAGCTGATTTTATTGGATATATTCAGACCAAGCTGAACAAAGGCACGGATCTAAGTGCAATGGACAGTAGCCTGGAGGAGGACATCCTGAAGAAAATCCCTGACGATATTTCCTGGATATAGGTAGAAATAGAGAAGCTACCTGAAGTTATCTGCTGATAGATGCATATCTAGATTTCCGCTCGTCTCGGTGAATATGGATGTGATCCTGCAAGAGCCTAATATAACTTGCAAGGTGTGAAAGCTCGGCGCAATTACCGATAGCTTAGGACTTGGAGATGCCAATGATGTGACATTGGGCCGGTTAAAGGGGCAGGACAGGGAGAGCGCGAGGCTCGGCATACGTAAGTCAAGTTGAGGAAAAATGTGGTAGGCCACTGGAATTCCCCTTCTTAGCTTAGGGAAGGGCCCAGAGCTGAGACGAAGCAAGAGGAATATGCACGGCACCTTACTGGGAGAGGCAACTGCAACGTCCTAGCTTATTTTCCTTCTATTTGAGTACTCATGGGAGCTATTTTCATAGATCTCTCATGCAGAACGTGTCTTGGGCGCCGATAAGCTGTTCCCCGCCTTAGCAGTCAAAATTGTGCTATCCAGTATCGATACCGGCTACTTTCCTCCAATAGTGACACTATCAGCCTGTTGACGAGGACTTGATAGCGGAGGCAAGGGGACTTTCGCGGTTCGGTTTATCTACTTTACGGTTCCGGATTACCTCGGAGTAAGTCCTGATCTCTTTCATGATTTTGATCCAACCTACTCGATAATTACCGAAACCTTTTCACCTAAATCCTTAGACTAAGGCTCTTTTAAATGGTGGGTTGAGAAAACCCGTTGCCAATTAGGCAGAGCACAAACGCCTAGGCGGGGAAGTCGGCGGGTGTCTCAGAGGAGGGCGGAAATAGGTATCGCCGGTTGCTGGGCCAGCGCGGGGTCATAGCTCCACCATGCAGGGACCGCGGACCCCCCCTTTTTTGCTCACGATACCTTCTACCTCTCCACAACCTAGAGATCACCATTCTTCCTACAGCTCGCATCCTTCCTATAGCTCGCGTTCTTTATTGCCCACCCACCACCCCGCCTAGACTCCCATGCGCCCTCATTGCCAAACGGGCACATATCAGCGCTAACGATCTCCCCGGGCAAGGGCAGCGGCAGCTTCACCAACACCGCCCCAAGGGCACTCCGGAATCGCACTTGTCTCAAGCGGTTATTTGGGATTTCCTTTGGCGTTATTTTTCCTAACTTAGTTTCTTTTGTTTCCTATTTTCCACAACCCTTATTCATGTTCAATACAAATACTAAACTCTGTATAATTGGCTAGTCCCTGTTTCGATCTCAAATGTGGTCCCACTGAAAGGTCAGACTACGGTTTGAGTCAGGATTTCTCATAAAGTAACCCTTTCCAGTTAGCTGTTTCCTCTACATAAGCGTCAAACTTCATGAAAGCAATGCTCAAGGTAAATATTTGGGAAAATTCCAACCCTAAAGGCTACTCTCTACCCAAACGAGCACTGCAATTTCGCCTCACCTTCCATTGATCCCCTAGCGTGAACACAAGTCTGAACCGAATCACGTAGAATAACACCACCTAAATGACATTGCCGCTTCAGGTAAGAGGGAGGAAAATACATATCCTTGTCTTGAACAGTAGGGTAATTCCTAGATTCAGTGTTGGGAATTCAATGTATATATCTATTACCTCTCGTTCAAATTCGATGATAGTACCTCCATTTTAGCAGGTGGCCCTCAAAATAAAAATACTGTGTAAAAATACTAGGACTGCTATGGGCATTTATTTTCGAAAATACGAGGGTATTTCTAAAAAAATAATATTATAATGTATGATATGCTAAACAGGGCCTAAATTACAAAACGCTGCTTATGCAGTCAAGCCCTACATGGTCGTAGATGGGGATCTCTTTGCAACAAGAGGTCATGCACAGCGGATACAGAGTACGGATGCGGATTGAGAGTGATCGATTGTATATAACTAAGATAAAAGAAAGTGATAAAGAACTAAAGACAGAAAACACTGGTGACAGTGAACGGATCAGAAGAAGACGAAATGACCTATTGCGCTTAGCCCGGTAAGGAGGGTTAAAAAAGAAGAAACATCTTGCTATGAGGGATTGTCAGGGTGAAAAGCACCCGGAAAGCCATAAGAGGGATGAAGCCAGAAGGAAAAATATTAGGGGATTCGAGGTGGGTAAGGATACAAAAGTGGTGGGAAAAATCACGTGGTCAAATAGCAACTGAAGATGCGGGAGCGGTCTATCTACATTTTAGGACTATATCAAGCAAGGTAAATTGTGCAGCATCTACACTATGCCTGATCCTTTAAACCCGGCGGGTTCAGCTTCTCTTTTTAAGTTCCAACCATAAACCATCAGAAGATAACTTCGGGTATTACACGCTATCAGAAAATATTTGTAAATACAGTATCTGCTGTCACCAAAAAAATATCCGCTACACCGAAAAAATATTTGCCGACAACATGGCATATCCCGGAAGTCTGGAAGTGCAGCTAGGTATCCAGGAATCCGGGCCTATATAATCCAGTTTAGTCACATTTTGACCTATCCCGGCCACCTGCCAACGCTGCAAATGGCTGTTACCTCTTCCTGGACCCCGAGGTGCATAGCGGGTTTTCCGGGGTCATGCCGTATCACACCTCAACCAGTCCTAAATATGATACAAAAAGCAGACCCCCGCAAGCTAATTTGCATATCAGCTATGGAGGGGGGCGTAGTCTACTCGTCATTTTGGCCCAATTTTCCTCCAACATCGCTTCCGTTGGCTTTTCAGGAAATTATTCCTTACCGCCAGATGTCCTTGACTCTCGAAGGGAGACATTAATGGGGTTATATCCCTTCTAGAACCCTTTCCTCATCACTATCCTTAGGATTCCTGCAAGGGTGTCGTGTACTGACTATATTGAGTCGTGTTTGCTGTGGTAATTTTTATATAGGCCATGTTTGGCTCCCAATTATGGGATGTAAGGTGGGCGCACAGCGATCCATAAAGTTCTCACACCATTTCTTATCTTTCAATAATTCCTTTGTGGTGTAGTGGTATCACACCCGGCTGTAATATTCAGTTAACCGGTTGGTCCCCAGTTCAACTCTGGGCGAAGGGACTTCTTTTTTTGATAATGTAGGGGATGGCTGTTGGAAATCGAGGAATTTAGCCGGTACGCCGAGAGTGGGGTAAGTTAATCTGACAACTCAGTCTTCTTTTACGATGCAGATGGGGGGGTGGGTAAGACTTTATTAGGTAGGAAGGACAAACCACGAGGATGGGGAGAAAAAGAGCAAGTGTTGACGCCATGCGATATTAGTTTATTGGTGATAGACAGCTTATACCATCGGGCCAGAGGACAAAATGCGGCCTTTGCATGCTTTTACATTAACGTCTCGGCCCGCCGCCGAAGGCATGATAATAGAAGCAGCGAGGTGTTGTATGAGCGCGAGAAGGGAACCCAACGAGAGATGTAGAAGTTCCTGATTGAGTAGAGTATTGGGGGAGGGGAAAAAAGAAGATCCAAAAAGAAGTCCCTTCGCCCAGAGTTGAACTGGGGACCAACCGGTTAACTGAACATTACAGCCGGGTGTGATACCAACTACACCACAAAGGAATTATTGAAAGATATGAAATGGTGTGAGAACTTTATGGACGGCTGTGTACCCACCTCATGTCCCATAATTGAGTCAACCGCAACCTCCAATGGATTCCCACAGTAAACATATGTTTTTATTGGGCTTTGCAGCCCTGAAGGAGCAGTTACCGGAGAGTGTGCTAGGGGCTCTGCTCAAAGCAGTTGTGAGTGGGACGGCAAAGGTGGGAAGGAACTCGCGCAAGCCTATAAAGACTCGAAAAATGTAATTGGACAACAGACTACAGCTTGCTATTGTCAAGATACTATAACTACTTCCTTAGAAAAGCCTACGTTCATCTTGATTAAGGCCCGTAATGAATGCATACTAGGGGATAAAGTCAAGCTTCTTGATTCGCTAAATGATATCATCCGGAAGTCTTCCTGCATTCAAATATTCGTGACCAGAAGACCCTAAATTTGTATCGCAGGTAAGAAGGCGTCTTGCTAAAAAAAGTAACCAGTCTGTTCATAATTCCCGGGCGAGATGATTTTATTAGATATATTCAGACCAAGCTGAACAAAGGCACGGATCTAAGCACAATGGACAGTAGCCTGGAGGAGGACATCCTGAAGAAAATCCCTTAAGCCATGCTTTGGATATAAGTAGAAATAGAGAAGCTACCTGAAGTTATCTGTTGATGGACCCATATCTAGATTTCCGCCTGTCTCGCTGAATATCGATGTGATCCTGCAAGAGCCCAATATAACTTGCAAGGTGTACAAGCTCGGCGCAATTACCGAGGGGTTGGGACTCGGAGATACCAATGATGTGACGTTGGGCCGGGTAAAGGGATAGGGTAGGGAGAGTGCGAGGTTAGGCATACATAAGTACTCGGGTGGGGGAGGGGTTTGGTGGAATGTTGGAATTCCCCATCTCAGCTTAGCGAAGGGCCCAGAGCTGAGACAAAACAAAAGGAATATGCGAAGCGTCTTGCTAGAAGAGGCAACTGCAACATCGTAGCTTATTTTTCGTCTATTTGAGTACTTAATTTACGGTAGCTATTTTCATATAGATCTCTCATTTAGAACGGCTCGTGAGAGCCGATAAGCTGTTCCACGCTTTAGCAGTCAAAATGGGCTACCCAATATCAGTACCAGCGACGTTCCTTCAATAGTGACAATACTAGCCTGTTGCCGAAGACTTGTTGGTGGAGACAAGGAGACTTCTCCCAGTACCCCCAGGTGCATCCTGATCCCTCTGGTTCAGCCCACTTGACAATTATCGAAACCTACTTAAGTTATCTGAACTCTTACCCAACCAAGGCCCTTTCAACCAGTCGCCATTTCGATCTCAAATCAGGCCAACAATAATCCAGTTCAGCTCTTTTTCGCGCTAAGAGGTCAGAGTAAGGTCTGAATCATGATTTCTCACGAAGTGACCTTTCCCAATTAGGGACCGTTTACTTATCCGTCTAGTTCAGAGATTTTAGTGGGGAAACTAGACGGTGGCGTCTCAACCAGCATCAGATCCCAATAGACGTGGCAAAACTGTTTACCTACTTTTCAACCGTCCTTTTCTGGCTGCTAGACGGTCAAAACAGGACGTGGCTCAAGAGGTCGGGTTGCAACCTCCATCTATCAACACCACCACAATGCCACTCATCTGTCATGCCCTCAATCACAAGAAAACCTACCAATCTGCTCTATTTTCCTAGCACACTCGGTGATTACCATTCCCATAACCCAGTGCCAGTTCAAAGACACAATTCCCATCTTGGGTTTGCGAGGAGGCATTGTTGGTCGGTCCGATATCTCGGTTGGTGAGCGATGTTGCGAGCTGAGAGCTTCATGGTTGCACACCTTAACTTGGTCCACCAAAACTTTCACACTAAACCATAGTAGACGCTATTAGGTAAACACGCACCCATCTATTCTCCCTACACACACCCTACCGTCTAGCCCTCCCTGACGGTCGGCACCGTCTCCGGTTCCTAGACGGCCATCCCTTCGTGTGTTTTCAAGCACCGCGCTAAGTGCCCGTAGAGCTGGTAGTAGAAGCGATCGAAGGTGAAGTAACTAAAGAGAGCAAAGTTAGGAATAATTGTGACAAGCATGATGTAAGTATCATATGATGAACATGAAGGGTGGTACCCTCATTCAAAAATCTTAAAACCTAGCTTAATTGGGTAATCGTGATATGAAAAACTTTGTGCCTCAGAGGTGGTGTAGTGCTCAGAATAGTGCTAAGTGAGTACTGCTCAGTATTGCCATGATGGAAACCAGGTTTTCTGCGTAGACCTGCTCCCGAGTATGGTACGAGTAGAAGTACTTCGCCTGATTTTGATTTATCTTGGTGTGTTGTCTAGCGTTACCTTTCTTGCTATAGGACGCCCCTAGGCACCCGTACTAAAATCACTAAAAGTATGTGAAAACCGGGACGCACGAAGGGATAGGTAAACGGGCCCTTAGCGGTTTTCCTTCAAACAAGTGGCAAGCGCCATGAAAAGCAATGCCTACGGTAAAATATTTAGGAAAATCCTAACCATAATAGCCACCCTCAACACAAAAGCGCGGTGGTATTTCGCCACACTTTCTTTTGACCTCTTAGCTTAAAAACAAGTTTGAACTGGATTATGCAGTATAACATTTTGTGAATGATATTGCGGCTTCGGGTATGAGGGAGGAAAATAAATATCTTTGTCATGAACAGCAGGGTAATTCCTAGACTCAGTGTTGAAAATTCAATGTATATACTGTACCTATTATATCTCGTTCAAATTCGATGATAGTAGCCCGATCTTAGCAGGGGGCCCTAGAAAGAAAAATACTGTGTAAAAATACTAGGACTGCTAAGCGCATTTATTTTCAGAAATACAAGTGTATTTCTAAAAAAATATGATGTATGATATGCTAAACATAGCCTAAATTACAAATCGCTCCTTATGCGACCAAGCCTTACATGGTCGTAGATGGGGGTGGCCTGCATTGTGTATGATTTGGGAGAGCAGTGCGCAACTTATATTGGCATAATTTCTCCAGTCCGCTCATGCTTGGCTTAGCCTCCAGGATAGACTGCTAAGTTGCTTCCCTTAAATGTGTTGGAAACTGTTGTTACAGTCACGGTTGTGCTGTTGCTTTCTCCGTTACTGCAGTCACGAGTGACACCTCGTGACCACTTGCGTCATCCCCTACCCTCCCAACGCTTCGTTTCCTTTCTCCTTCTTGTTTGTTCTTTTCTCCTTCTTTCCCTTAATTCTCTCTTGAGTCAATTAAGCAATACAAGTTATTCACCCGCTTTCTCACTTTACTGAATCTCATGATACTGCTCGCTTCGCTTGCCTACTCCAATTCCCGATAGATCTCAACAAAATGGGTCTCCACAACTGTTATGGAATCGCTGCTTCACTTCCTCGCCAATGAGTGGCTCAAATGTTTAGTGATCGTAAGCGGCCAGAGATTTTCCAGAAGGTTTCTTAGCTAGACTGTCGGGCGCAGTCCGGCTTCTTGTAGCTCATTAACTAGGTCCAGCCGGACTCCTAATATGTGCAGATATCTGGGTGATCGACCATGATTGCAATACTTGTCGGGAGTTATGAGGATATGCGTATATATCGATATGTATTGAATGGGGCTAATACACCACCTGTGTCCCAGACGCCTGAATATACAGGTGGGATATGTCACCTCCGCTATCGCCTGTGGGCATTTGTGGAATGACCTCAGGGTGGATTCGGTTGAACAAGAGGGGCGTACACCTAGATTCTGCCCTGACCTGCTGTGTTCAGCCCGGTGATGAGGTTTAAAAATAAATAAGAAAAACTAGGCTACGAGGGATCGTCTGGGTAAAAAGCACCCGGAGAGACACACAGCGGAGATGAGGCTAGAAGGGATTCGAGGTGGGTAATGAAATAATTTGGTGATTAAATAAAAATTAGAGAATGGGCGAGAGGTCTATTTGCATTTGAGGATATATCGAGCAACGGTAAATTTTGCAGTATCTACACCATGCCTGATACTTTAAACCTGCCGGTTTCAGTTTCTCTTTTTAAGCCCCAACCCGAAACAATCAGAAGATATCTTCGGATATTACAGGCTATTGGAAAATATTTGTAAATACAGTATCTGCTGGCACCAAAAGATATCCACTGCATGGAAAAAATATTTGTTGACAACATGGCATATCCAGGAAGTTTGGCTGTGCAGCTAGGTATCCAAGAAGCTAGGCCTATATAATCCAGTTTAGTCACATTTTGACCTATCCCGGCCACCTGCGGACACTGCAAATGCCCGCTACCTCTCCCTGGATCCCCAGGTGCATAGCAGAGTTTCCCGGTCCTTGCAATATCACACCTCAACCTATCCTAAATATGATAAAAACAGACGACACCCAGCAAGCTAATTTACATATCCGCTATCGAGCGGGGCGTAGTCTACTCTTCATTTTGGCCAAGTTTTCCTCCAACTTTGCTTGCAGGGACTTTTCGCGAAAGTCTTATTTACCGCTGGATGTTCTTGACTCTGGAAGGGGAACATCTATGCATTATATCCCTTCTAGAGCCCTTTCCTCCTCACTATCCTGAGGATTTTATGCAAGGTGTCGTGTACTGACTATATTGAGTCGTGTTTGCTGTGGTAATTTGAATATGGGACATGGTTGGCTCCCGATTATGGGATGTAAGGTGGGCGCACAGCCATCCATAAAGTTCCGACACCATTTCTTTACTTTCAATAATTCCTTTGTGGTGTAGTGGTATCACACCCGGCTGTAATATTCAGTTAACCGGTTGGTCCCCAGTTCAACTCTGGGCGAAGGGACTTCTTTTTGATAATGTAGGGGAATAGATATTCCGGGCAGGGGGATTTAGCCGGTATCCTGGGAGTGGGGGAAGTCAGTCCGACAGCCTGGCCTTGTTTTGTGATGGAGATTCGGCGGGGAGGAAGACTTTTATCAAGTAGCAAGGACAGACCTCGAGGATGGGGAGACAAAGAGCAAGTGCCTACAACCTGCGATGTTAGTTTATCGGCGATAGGCAGTTTATACGATCAGTCCCGAGGAAAAAATGGGGGCTTTGTATGCTTTTACGTTGATTTTACTGCCAGCCCTACAAGGCATGAGAATAGGAGTGGGGAGGTGCTGGATCAGCGGGAGAAGAATGGCCGACGAGAGATCTAAAGATGCAGAATTCGGTAGAGTATTGGGAGTGGGGGAAAACCAAGATGCAAAAAGAAGTCCCTTCGCCCAGAGTTGAACTGGGGACCAACCGGTTAACTGAATATTACAGCCGGGTGTGATACCACTACACCACAAAGGAATTATTGAAAGTAAAGAAGTGGTGTCGGAACTTTATGGATCACTGGGCGCCCACCTTACATCCCATATTCGAGAGCCGAAGATGACCAATAAAAAATTCCCAAAGCAAGCACATGTTTTTATTGACTTCATGCTCTAGAAGGAGCAGTTACAGATGAGTGTGCTAGGGGTCCTGCTCGAACAAGCTGTGAGTGGGACAGCAAGGCAGGAAGGTAATTGTGCAAGCCAATGAAGACCAGAAAAAAGTGGTGGACAACAGAGGTAGCACCCTGCTATGCTCAAGATACCACAAATTACCTCCCTAGAAAACCCTAAGTTCATCTGGATTGACACCGGTGATGAATGCGTGCCAACCTAGCGGGTGGGGTCAAGCCTCTCGATTCGCTAAATAAAATCACCGGAAAGTCACTCTGCGCACCAATATTCATGACTAGAAGACGACAAATTCCTTCCCAAGATAAGAGGGGCGTCTTGCTAAAAGTGTAATGAGTCTGTCCATAATTCCCGGGGGAGAAGACATTATTAGATATATTCAGATCAAGCTGAACGAGGACACAGATTCAAATGTGATGGATGGTAGCCTGGAGGAGGACATCTTGAAGATAATCTTTGAAGGCATTTCCAAGATATGGTAGAAATAGGGGAGGCACTTGAAGTTATCTGCTGACAGACACATATCTAGATTTTTTCTCGTCTCTCTGAGTATCGATATGATCCTGCAAGAACCTACGATAACTTGGACGGTGCAAGTGCTCAGCGCCATTACCGATGGCATAGGACTTGGAGATACTAATGATGGGACATTGGGCCTGATAAAGGGACAGGGGATGGAGAGCGCGAGGCTCAGCATACCGTAAGTATTCAAATAAAAGAAAAATGTGGCAGAACTTTGGAATTCCCCTTCTCAGCCTAGCGAAGTGCCCAGAGGTGAGCCAAAATAAAAGGAATATGCACTGCGCCCTACTAGGAGAGGCGACCGCGATGTCCTAGCATATTTTCCTTTTATTCAAGTATATAGGGTAGCTATTTTCATATAGGTCTCTTATCCAGAACGTCTCCTGAGAGTCGATAAGCTGCTCCATGCTTTACCAGTCAAAATAGGGTCGGCGAATATCGATACCGGCGATGTCCCTTTACTAGAGACAAGATTAGCCTGTTGCCGGGGACTTGTTGCTGGAAACAAGGAGACTTCCGCAGTCCGGTTAATGAACTTTAGAGTTCCGGAGTACCTCGGAGCCAGTCCCGATCTCTTTGATTTAGCCCGTCCAACGATTACCAAAACCTGTTCATCTGATTTCTCACCAGGCCAAGGCTCTTTCAACCAGTCCCTGTTTCGATCTCGAATGAGGTCTCCCTGAGAGGTCAGAATAAGGTTCGAGTTGGGATTTCGGACAAGGTAACCCTTTCTAGTTAGCGGTATCCACTACATAAGTGGTGAACTTTATGAAAGTAATACTCAGTAAATATTTGGGAAAATTCCAACCCTAAAGGCCACTCTCTACACAACGAGCACTGGTATTTAGCCGCACTTTCTTTTGACCTCTTGGCCTAGAAACAAGTTTTAACCGGATTATGTAGTATAACACCGCCTAAATGACATTGCGTCTTCGGGTAAGAGAGAGGAAAATAAATAAATATCCTTGTCTTGAACAGAATGGTAATTCCTAGATTCAGTGTTGAATATTAAACGTATAAATGATACTTATCACATCTCGTTCAAATTAGATGACAGTACCCCGATCTTAGCGGTTGCCCTGGAAGGGAAATAATGTGTAAAAATACCAGGACTGGCAAGTGCATTTATTTTCAGAAATACCAGTGTATTTCTAAAACGATATGATGTATGCTAAACAGGGCCTAAACTACAAATCTGCCTGTTTGTGGGCATTTGCATTCTGCCGAAATAGCCATATGAGACCTAACTTAATCTGTTTTCTACCTCGTAGACTCATGCCGCAATCATTTGGATGGCACAAGCTAGCTTTATGTTAAAACAAACACTCCGTCACTTTTTTTTCAAAGGAATGTATCATTCGCTGCATGCTAACAATGGCGGGGAGAGAGCTAGTGATATGGTAAGTGAGCTCAGTTAGGATAACATAAGCTGTTGGAATCCAGCGCTCAACGGCGCCCTCCACGGCCCAAGGTAGACACGTGGAGGGGAGGGGCGCTCGAGGAGAGAGCCCGATGAGAGACCAACAAGTAGAGATGCTAGATTCGGAAGGGTATTGGGAGCGTGGAAAAAATGTACAAAAGAGAAGTCCCTTCGCCCAGGGTCGAACTGGGGACCAACCGGTTAACTGAACATTACAGCCGGGTGTGATACCAACTACACCACAAAGGAATTATTGAAAAATCCGAAATGGTGTGGGAGCTTTATGGATGGCTATGCACCTTCCTCACGTCCCACAATCAGCAGTCAAACACGGCCCCCCAAAATTCCCACAGCATGGACACGACACCGTTGCAAAGGTTCTAGAAGGAGTGTTTGTGGAAAAATTAGTTAATATGAGAGATAGACTCCTCCTCGCATGATGCCAGATGTGTAATGAGCTTGCCGGGGGTGGTCTCTTTGTAATCAGCTCCGGGGGGGGGGGGTGTCGTCTGATGATAGGAATCTAGGATACAGAGTTCTTGACCACAGGCATGATTTTTCCTTTCCTTTCTTTCTATTGTGGTGAGGGATTGGGTGTGAAGTTCCCGGCGATTCTGCCCAGAAGCCCATGATGAACACTCGCTCTGCGTTCGTCTTAGGTTAGATCTGAAGAGTTTGGATAGGAAGCGGAGAACGACTAACGGTAGAACTTCGCAGCGGTGGTAGACACAAAACAGCAGTACGAAGCGATTGTAAGCATCCCTTTCCTTTCCCATCGCTAAGTTAAGCTCTTGTCTTATCTGGGAGCTTCTGGTAAGACCCCCCGTGAATTGTCCCCAAAAACACTAAATTAGTAATACACTTCTGGCGTGGCGTGGGCTGTTTGGAATGGGCACAAGGGAGTGGTGAAAATGCTTCTCCAACGGGACATAGTTAAGCACGACACCCCTGCCAGATCAGGCCGCACACCATCGGGGTACCCTTCTACGCGTGGCCATGCGGGAGCAGCAGCGCTACCCCAACCCCTAGCATCTACTACCCCCAGCACGGCCTAAAGCCCAGAGGCATCTCCCTCCTTGCCCCCTTTGTAAATAGATAACCTATCTGTCATTTCCATAAGGACCGTAACAGCTCCATAAATAGGTGTACCGCTGCCATTGCCTCCCTCCTCTCATCCCCGTCCAATATTCTCCTCCAGTTTAAAATGCTGCCTCGTGGTAGTTGCCATCTCCTCTTTCCTTTATTAGCGTCCCTGCCACAGATATATAGATTAAGTATTTTCTTTTAGTCAAATGAAATCACGTGCGATGAGAACGCACACACATTTATCACTTCCGAGTCATACCCTCTGCCGATTTTCTTATGTTATCGAGTTAGGATCTGCTAGTTTTTGTTCAAAATCCAAATTTTGGCGTTGGTCGGGGGTATTTCTATTTCATCGGAAATAAGCTTGGGTGACTTGAAATTTCCGTCGTGCTTATTTTTATTGCCTCTTGTAGTTATAAATTCCCTTTGCATATTGTTCATTTATTTATTTATTCCCTTTTCCTACCTTCTAAAGTATAGGCGTTAGGGTTGCTCAGATCATATTATAGAGAAGAGATCTGAAGTGTTTTGGATACGTGGAAAACGACCGAAATGCCAACCGTCGGCCAAGGTATGACGGTGACCGACTACTCTTCTGGATACGGATCAACAAACGTCATGCTTATATACCATTGCCTTCCAGGCTTGAGCTAGAGGGCGAAATTAGGAGGATGCCGATAGGGTTTAGTCCTTTGTATGACGGAATTAATATGATAATAATATGGGGACTTTGAACTTGTAATTAACTTAGATTCTATGAGCACGATCTAGTACAGTACCATATAAACCCCGAGAACTCCATTTGCCGCCGTGCCCAACATGCAGGTCCTGGATAGGGCTCACCTGCAGGGTGCATGATTTGGGAAACATTGCACAACGCATATTAGTAGATTTTCTCCAGCACACCTATGCTCAGCTTGGCTCAGTGGATGGGCCACCAGGCTGCTTCTTAAATGCGCCTCAACAACTATTTTTATAATCGCTGCTTCACTTGCTCACTAGTGAGTAGCTCAAATGCACGATGTTCACAAACCGCTAATTCGGCTTCTTGCGGCCCTCGTACTAAGCCTAATAGGATTCCTGATATGTGCAGATATCCGAGTGATCGACCATGATTTGTCAGGTTGTTGGGAGTTAGTGGGATGTGCGTATATATTGACATATATTGAATGGGGCTCTAGCCTATACACCAACGGTCTCCCAGATACCCGAATATACAGGTGGGATATGTCACCTCCACTGTCGCTTGTGGCCATTGGAAAGAGCTTAGGGTGCGGATCCGATCGCACAAGAGGGGTGTACTGTGCACCTAGATTTCGCTCTGACCTGTTGTGTTCAGCCCGGTAATGAGGGTTAAAAAAAAATAAGAAACACCCGGCCATGAGGGATCGTCAGGGTGAAAAGTACCCGGAGAGCCACATGGCGGGGATAAGGCTAGAAAGAAAAATATCAGGAGATTCGAGGTGGGCAATGATGCTGAGGTGGTGAGAAGAATCATTTGGTAGTCGGGTAGTAGTTAAGAACGCGGAACTGGTCTATCTACATTTTAGGACTATATCGAGCAAGGGAAATTACGCAGAATCCACAATATGCTAAAACCTTTAAACCCAATGGGATGCTTTTAATTTCGCTTTTATGTTGCAGTTGTAAACCATTACAGACACCCTGGCATATTACCCATTAATAAATTTAGAAAAGAGAAGATCTGCCGGTACTAAAAGATAGGCGCTACCCATTGAAAAAATATTTACCAAGCACATGGCATATCCCGGAAGTCTAGAAGAGCCGCTAGAAATCCAAGAACTCGGGCCTATGAAATCCGGGTTGGTCTCATTTGGACCTAGCCTGGCCGCGCGCGGAGACTGGAAATGCCCCATGCTTCTAGTTGCATCCCTAGGTGCATAGAGGTCGTTCTAGGTTCATGCAGTATCACACCCTAACGTATCCCAGTGTTCCCAACGGTCCAGGGGCCCGATAGGTCCCGGAGGACAGACTGCCAAGAGCCCGGGACCGGACGGGACGGCACAAAATATGCCGTCCTCGTCCGCAAAGTCTAAAGACGGCCGGTTTTAGCGAGGACAATGGCCAGGCAATCTGAGACACTAATATGCAGGGCGTGGATGAAGACTGCGGGTTTATGGTGGGAATTGTAGTCAAGAGTGGGGGACGCCAGGGGACGCCAGGGAATTGTGGGGGACCGTGGGGGACTGTAGGGGACTGCGAGTGGCGACCGGTGACGGTCGGCAACCACAGTCCCCAAGAAGAAACGCTAGGGATGGCAGATGACGGCAGGGGATAGTGGGTGGCTGCAGGGAAAGGTGGGGGACCGTAGGGGACCGCGGAACACTGTTGGTGAATACTGGTGACTGGAATAAATGATGGGATGCAGTTGGTATGGTGGGTTCGCATGGAGGATAATCATACCAGGAGTCCAATCGCCAATAGAGTCTTCATAAATCAAATGGAATTATGAAGTGAGGAAATATGTTAAGGTAATATCGGATACCGATAACAAAGAGGCTGTAAAGTCACCAATTGTTTAAAATAGAAGATAGTATCTGATATGAATTACAAGATCGGCTTGATATAGCAATTCACCACCAAATTTGACTTCACCTATTTTTCATATCTCGATTCCACAATTTCTACAATCTCTATCCAATATCTCAATTCCACTTGAGGATTCCGCATCAGAAGAAATCATTCTAATGTTAGCACAGTTCCAGGTATCTCAACACTCCCGACCTCGGCATAATTGAAGGTATGGAGGAGTCCCTTGGTTATAACAGCAGTCCTACTACGAGTATTATGAGTTGTGTGCCTAGTGGCCTCTGACTCCGACAATGGCAAGCAGCTCAAACTCGAGTGAGAGAGGAAGTGGAAGTCAATCCGACAGCCCAGTTCTCTTTTGCGAAGGAAATACGGTGGTGGTCAAGACTTTATTAGGTAGCAAGGACAAACCTCGAGGATGGGGAGAAAAAGAGCAAGCACCCACAACATAGGAGGTTAGTTTATTGGTCATAGATAGTTTATACGATCAGGCCAGAGGACAAGATGTAGCCTTTGCATGCTTCCCAGTTAATTTTGTGGCTCGTCGCACAAGATATGACAATAGGAGTAGAGAGGTGCTGTATGAGGGCGAGAAGGGGGCCCAACGAGAGATCTAGAGGTGCCCAATTGGGGTAGGGTATTGGGAGAGGGAAAAAACCAAGATCCAAAAAGAAGTCCCCTCGCCCAGAGTTGAACTGGGGACCAGCTGGTTAACTGAATATTACAGCCGGGTGTGATAGCAACTACATCACAAAGGAATTACTGAAAGCTAAGAAAGGGTGTGGGAGCTTTATGGGCGGCTATGCACCCCCTCATGTCCCATAATTAATCGCAGCCTCCGGGGGATTGCCACAGTAAACACATGTTTTTATACTACAAACTACTTCTCTAGAAAATCCTATAGTTCTTCTGAATTGACACCCGCGATGAATGCGTACTAGGGAACAGAGTCAAGCTTCTTGATTCCCCAAATAAAATCATTCGGAAGTCTCCCTGCATTCGAACATTCGTGACTAGAAGACCCCAAATTTCTACCCGCAGTAAGAAGGGGTCTTGCTAAAAAAGCAACGAGTCTGTCAATAAGTCCCGGGCGAGATGATATTCTTGGATATATTTAGATCAAGCTGAACGAGGGCACAGAGCCAAATGCGACAGAAAGTAGCCTGGAGGACATCCTGAAGAAAATCCCAGAAGACATTTCCAATATAGAGGTGGAAATAGAGAGGCTACCTGAAGTTATCTGCTGATAGGCACATATTAACATTTCTTCTTGTCTCGCTGAATATCGATGTGATGCAAGAACCCAAGATAATTTGCAAGGTGCAAAAGCTCGGCGCAATTACCGATGGCTTGGGACTTGGAGATGCCAATGGTGTGACATTGGGCCGGGTACAGGGACAAGGCAGGGAGAGCGCGAGGCTCGGCATACGTAAGCACTCAAGTAAAAGAAAAATGTAGTAGTACGTTGGAATTCCCCTTCTGAGCTTAGCGAAGGGCCCAAAGCTGAGGCAATACAAAAGAATATGCACAGTGCCTTACTGTGAGAAGCAACCGCAAGATCCTAGCATACTTTCTTCCATTTGAGTAACTACATTTTTTATTTTAACATAGATCTCTCGTTCGGATAGTTGCTTGAAAGCTGATGAGCCATGCTACGTTTTAGCAGTCAGAATAGAGCCGCCGAATATCGATACTGGCGATGTCCCTTCCATATATTGCTATTATACCCTTTTGCTAAGACTTTTTGCCGGAGACCAAGAGACTTCCACTGCCCGGTTAATCTATTTTGCGGCTCCGGACACATCCTAATCCCTTTGGTTCACCCTGCTTACTGATTAGCTAATGCTACTTAAGTTATCTAAATTTTCACCATGCCAAAGCTCTTTCATCCAGTCCCGGTTTCGCTCTTGAATGAGGTCGTACATAATCTGGTGCAACTTGTTTTTGCGTTAAGAAGTTAGAGTTAGGCTTGAATCAGGATTTCTTATGAAGTAACCTTTCACAGTTAGCCGCTCCGTTTAAAGAAGTGGCAAGGTCTATCAAAACAATGCTCACAGTAAATATTTGGGAAAATCCTACCTCACAAAAGAGCACCGGTATTTCGCCACGGTTTGCTTTGATTACTTAGCATCAAAACAAGTTTCACCAGATTATGCGGATTCTTCTAAAATAACATTGCAGTTTCGGGTAAGCGGGAGGGATATAAACATTCTCGTCTTGAACAGTCTGGGAATTCTTAGATTTAGTGTCGGGAATCCCATGTACTGTACTCATAATATCTCATATAGATCAGGTTCCAGTATTGTGATCACATAATGTTGTCTTAGAAGGAATGAAAAAATACGATGTTCCTCCAAAACTGTCTCAGTCGCACAAGACACAACACTTAGAGTGGAGAGGTACTGGATGGGCTCAACGAAAGATTTAGAGATTCCTGATTCGGCGGAGTATCGGGAGCCAGAAAAAAGCAGGTGCAAAAAGAAGTCCCTTCGCCCAACGGTTGAACTGGGGACCAACCGGTTAACTGAACATTACAGCCAGGTGTGATACCAACTACACCACAAAGGAATTATTGAAAGATATAGAATTGTATGTGAACTTTATAGACCGCTGGGCACCAACCTTATATCCCGAACATGCCCCCTAAAAAGGTACCACAGAAAACACAACTACTTCTACTCTGTACACGACATGTAGCCCTCAAGACAGTGAAGGGGAAAGGACTCCGGAAGAGATATAGTCCCACAGATGTCTCCCCTTTGAGAGTTAGGAACATCTTGAGGGTAATTCTTGGCTCAGGGTACAGGCTCTCTCGGCCAGGCTCCGTTACAACCCCGAAGACTCCGATCTCCAGACTACACCCTTTCTCGAATATTCTTCTCTATATTGGGGAATACACGCAAAAAGAGAGCTTACCGATTATGCGAAATTGCTTGCCCTGAGGTTATTTGACGACTACAATAGCCACCTATCTTCATCCTTTTGCAAGCACAAGAAAGGCCCTATTATCCTGTTTATTTCTATAATCTTTACCTATTCAGCGGCCTACACTATGCATCCTTCTTCGGGATCGTTGAGATTGCAGCTGCTTTTGTAGAGGTCGAAGGTTATGATGTCAACCAACAAGACTGGGTTGGTAATACGCCTCTCGTATGGGCTTCCCGGAATGGACACGAGGGAGTGGTAAAACTGCTGCTCGGACGGGGCGACATCAACCCTGACACGCCGGGTGCGTTTGGCCAAGCACCACTCTGTTGTGCTGCACGGAGTGGGCATGCAGAAGTGGTTAAAATACTACTGAGGCGCGACGACGTCAACCCCAACAGAAGGGATTACCGCGACCAAACACCACTCGGTTACGCTGCAGAGCGTGAGAACGAGAGAGTGGTAAAAGCACTCCTCGGACGGAAAGACGTCAAACCTAACAGATCGGGCGGGGACTGCTGCTTGACGCCACTCACCTGGGCTGCTCAAGAAGGACACGAGAGAATGGTGAGATTGCTACTCGAGCGGGGTGACACCAACCCCAACAAACCAGATTTCGAGGGTCAAACACCGCTCATTTACGCTGCTCGGGAAGGGCACAAGGGAGTGGTGGAGGCACTGTTAGGACGGGGCGACATCAATCCCGACAAACCGGATGATTTCGGCTGAACACCACTCTCGCGTGCCCCTAAGAATGAGGATGAGGGAGTGGCTAAAATGCTACTCAAACGAGACGACGTCAACCCGGACAAGCGGGATAAATTAGGCAGGACACCAGTCTGGCACGCCTCTAGGCGCGGACATGCGGGAGTGATAGCGCTACTACAGCCCCTAACATCTGCTACCCTACCACTACCTAAGGTCGAGGAGGCTCCCTCTCTGACGCCCTCAATGTAGATACTTATCTGCCATTTCGGCAGATGCCGCAACAGCTACATGAACACCTCTCTCGCCCTCACTGCCTTCCTCCTCTTACCCCCGTCCCCTCCCCCCTCATTTCAAAGTTCTGCCTCGTAGTAATTGCCGTTTTTCCTTTCTCTCCTGGGTGGGCTGGCCGGAGAAACTTACCTTAACTAAATCCCGGAGGTCCAAGGAAGACGCCTAGGAATCTAGGATGAGGGTATTCGTATATTACACACAAGCCTGAAGCTCTATGCCTATTTTCTCATGCTCCTGAGTCAGGATTTGTTGGTTTCTGTTCACAATCTCGAGTTCGGCATTGGTTGCGTGTATTTTTATCGCATTTAAGATAAGCTCTGGTCGTTTAAAATTTCAATCATGCTCACTTTTCTTGCTCTTTTATGACCATAAATCCTCTTCGCATATTTATTATTTATTTATTTCGTCTCCTTTTACACTTTCTAAAGTACAGCTGTGAGAGTTGTTTAGATAGAGAAAAAATATCAAGTGTGGGTATATCTAATATGCGGAAAGCAACATAAAGGCTAAGTTAGATGTTAACTAAGGCATCATAGCGATTGGTTTCTACTCTGGGCATTGCTTAGCTAGGTTTATGCATTGCCCTCCAGGTGTGAACTCGAGGGTGAAATTCGGAGGCTACCCACACTTCTTAGTCTTGCTCGCCAAGGGAGTCAGTATGGTAAAGAACCTTTTGACTGTGAAATTAGCTCTCATTCTACGAGCAGAGTCTGTAACCATATAAACTCGAAGAACTCGCTATGGTGGACCATGAGCCCCTTCGCGTATGGTCCTCGATGTAGATCGCCTCCATAATGTATAACCCCGAAGAGCATAACACAACGTATATTGGTATATTTTCTCCTTAAAGTAAAAAGGGAATAAAGTACAATAAAAATAAATGAATGATGTTCCGAATTGTGAATCGTAAGAGAAGTGAAAGTGTTTGAATAAAAGAAGAGTGTGAGTTGTAAAGATTTTAAGTGATAGAACGTAACTAAATTTTTCATTTTTTTATAATTATCCTAAGTTTTCCCTCATCTTTTATACTAAGTATTTCCACCTCATAGATATCCGTACCAACCACTGAACTCAGCCATCCCACAACATTCCATCCAGTCCACTCCATTCCATCAGATCCATTCCATTCCTCCTATCTGCACAACTCCGAATCCATACATTCCATTCCAGAGGTTATCCGGAAGTATACCAGCCATTCCTTACAACACTTCGGTGAGGCGGAAAACCGAGTGATCGGTCATGACGACTTGGCTGCCCCTCCGCACGAGCTTCAGAAGTGATCCGGGATCGGTGATGGTATCCGGGCTAGGTTTTTGCGGAGGCACCCTCGCCCAGCAAGCCCGGGAAAATTGGGAGGGCCTCAGGGGTTGTTATCTGCGGGTTGTATCATCCGGGCTGATTCCGACCAGCGTGTGGTATATTGTTGGTCTCTTGGTTCGGTGATCTAGCTTGATAGTTTTCTACAAAGGGGGCCTACTGCGGAGGGAGAACGCCCGTACAGATTCTGAAGGGCTGGGCATGATTCTGAAGTAAGGCTGTTCTGGTTATAAAGTAGCAGAGAACAACGGATAGGGAGGGCGGGGAGTGAGGGCACGGGGTAGCTAATAAGATCATAAGCTTTGAGTTTCGTTTGTCGCAGATTTTTGACGTGTTATAAGTTTATATGAGTGAACTCCCGTATGTACTTACAACCTGGAAACTACGGAGCCTTCAAATGCTAATGCTGATTGATAAAAGAAAGCCATACCACATCATGATAGAATAATCGGCTGATGTACTCGTTCAGAGTGGGTTGATCGGGCAACCCTTCGCGCTCAGGAATCCTCTCCGGACACTTTTTTCTGGCGGTTTGGGGGGCGGTGCAATAAGGGATTAATTTATTCCTACGGGGCCTGGCAGTGCGGTGAGAGGGGTTGATGACTCCCCATCTCCCCTCTTGGAGCTTACGGAGGTACAGCTCCTAGGCTTTGTATGTTCCACAGGGGGTAAAGGCAGCAAACCTCGCTTGTGGAACATACAAAACTTAGGCGCTGTACCTCCCTATGTGCCCATACGTTATTGTGAACTCGCTCAGCTTCTAAATACGGTTACATCAGTGCTCGGGATCTGAAAAAAAAAAATAGCGGATTCAGGGTGCCTTTGGGATCGGTTTGGTTTTAGCTTCGAGATACGTTCACGTTGGATCGAGCTTGTTTCCTAAGACTACTACCGGTATTAAATTTTTATGGCCACTACCATTAAGCCGCGCGCTAATGGCACACTCAAGCGTTGTGGGTGTCCGGGCGTCGGTCGCTTGAGCGATTCTGGTCAAAATTTAAATACATTCGCGGGCACTTCAAACAGCACAATAGTTTGGACAGACGGACGGGAGTCTTCATTCCTCAATAATAATACAACAAATAGAGATTCGCACCGTTCACACCGAATCGCACATCTGGACAAGGGCTACAGCCGGTTCAGCCAAGCACCCCTGCGAATATTCCTACCCGCAGGCATGCCCAACCGGAACCGGCCGAGTCTGTGATCGAGCTAACTGGGCCACCCGCCCGTAGGGGCTATATCATGATACACCGTCACTCCAATCCACGGATATCGCGCGCAGAGATGAACACTCACTGATGCCATAATAAAGCAACCCATCCCCGACCGCCGCATCGAATACGTTGTCCGAGACGATATCCCAAATGGAATCGCCTGCATCCGCGTCATATGTCAATTGCAGGTACGGGGTCGCGCAACTTCCATAACCAGTCTGGCAACCACCGCCGCAGTAGTAACTATTCGATCCGCACCATCCCTATCATACCATTTATTAGTATTGTAGAGCTCCCCACGAAGGGGGGTAAGGGGGCGGGGTACGTTAATAGAGCAGCAGGGGCCATCATTCCCGGTACCACACGTGAACGACACTCCCCCGACCTGATTGTTCGTGCCGCACTTATTCGCATCCGCCCCGGATGTCGGCGACTGCGTGCGCTTCACCAAAACGGCCGGCTCCTCATCACGGCGCTTGATTGGGACACCGGTCAAACTGGCTCCGTAGAATTGAATCGCGACCGGATCTGGATCCGGGTCGGCGGTTGGGTTGGGAACCGGGTTCGCGGCAACTAGGGACGCTAGGAAGAGGGTGAGGGCGAGGTAGAGGTATTTCATATTGTATTTTTTTTGGGCGGGACTTTTCTAGAGGGAAAGTGATAGGTTCAACAGGCCAGAGTGAACGCTATGGCGAGGGAAGAAGAAGTTATGGTTGGTGAATGGGAGGGGTTTATATGCTTGCTTGGTGGGGGAGATCGCGGCAGCTCATGGACAGAGCTATCCTAGTTTCTCACAAGATTTTCTTTGATCTTTGATAGTGAAGAGCTAGTTATCCCCCCAAACGTTGCCGGCCGGACATTCCGTTCCTAGCAAGGTAAGAACTCATGACCACTTCCTTTCTTTCTCCCTAGGGAGCAACAAGCTCGCCCCTCGAGATCCAAAAGAACTCCCTGGAGGCCTCGGAAGGGTCTAGCTAAGATTTACTTCTCCTTTCAAGACGCCTCTCCCACCAATGGCCAACCCCAGGCCCTGCACTTGTTGTGGAGGACGGTTGTATAAATCAGCAGTAGCATGTTTCCTAATCGGGTTCTCAATGGTCAGCGATTTTAGCTCGTAAACCGGGCCTTTGATGAAAATGCCTCCGTCGTTCGCTGGATGGAACAAAAAAGGCTACTTATCGGCGGAGCTTTGTCTTGGTGTTGTATGTGTTTCGACAAGGGAATACCTTAGGAACTCGAATAAACGGTCCTTGTGCTAGGACGTTGGACTTGCCTCTCTTAGTAAGGTCTGGTGTTTTTTTCTTTTTTTTTGGCCTCGAGAGGGTAGATTTTTGGTGTGTTTTTGACCTATTTTCCAGAGGAGGAAATCTCGGACTACACACAACACAAGGACCGTTATTCGAGTTCTTACGGTATGATAGGTAGTATGGAAGGAATTCTTTGGGTATTGGGAAGGGAGTTACTGTTGCGGTTGAGATGAATGGTTGGGGGTTGTCTTAGGGTGACAACGGAGGTTTTGGGGGTACGGTATTCCGTGGTCGGTCACCACGCCCAGGAGATCGGATGATAAGGCCTCGGGTTGGGTATCTAGTAACTTATCTAAGGAAGGGTACTTTCTCGATCTCGTTATTTTCTTAACAAGATCTTCCAGATCTTCTTGGCGCAGTGACCTACTGTACCCAGAGATACTATACCGCGGGAATACGGATTGGACTTCCTTTGTCAGCTTTGAGGACTTGTTTGAAAAGTGTTGGATCATCCGACCCTTAACAGGCTGCGGTGCTGCTATTTGAAAGACAGTGTGCTGGCTCGGGCATAACAGCGGAAGGAGAACTGAAAGGCTTGGAGCATTTAATGAACTACGGTAGTACTCTTCTACGACAGTTTTAGTGGCTAATAGTGCAAACCTAATTGCCAAAAAAAGGGGGATTATTATTGGCAGTAGTCATGTCGTTAGTTCAGGATACCGGCGCAAGTTTACACCGACCTTACCTTTCGGAGATCATATTTCGTCTATTCGTATCGAGGGTAATTCCGGTGGTTTTTTTTATTTAGCGCCGGGTCGATCACGGCCACAGCATTCAAAGACTGGTGGTATTTTGAGAGGGGAATTCAGGAAAGGAGGTATGATAGTATTCATATGCGAGGCGGGGGAAACTCTTTAATGATCACAATTGAGTAGCACATTAGAAGTAAGTCCAACGTGTCTGCTAGGGGTGTCGGCGACTTAGGATGGCGTAGAGTGGGAACCCCGGGGTTCTTAGTGCGCCTTCAGCTAAGTACCGAGCTTAACACAGAGATAGTGTTGCATTGTTTTGAAAGGCCCCTTTATGGCCTCCGCCTAATTAGCTTGTAGTCTTCACTTTTCGAAAGCATTGGTTCTTGCTGCTGATGGATTGGCGTCTCTAAACTCCTTACCATTACTGCTAATATTGTAGGCGGGGTGACCTCCTCTACTAGGAGCTTCAGGCCTCATCAGTAAGTCACAAGCTGTTCTACTGTTTTGTATCACACAGCATTGCTGGGCCGGCTTCCCTACTCCGGATTCGATCCACCTCCGGCGAGGAGCGGCATCACCGGTGGGATCCGAAGTCAACCCTTATGGCATTTCACATTGTTACCGTCATAACAACAACAATCCGCCAACATATACAAGTTTCCTAGTCCAGCGCAGCCTCCAGAATTCTGACATTCTAACATTCCATACTGGCCCTCACACCAGTCCACATTCCAAAGATACCTGCCACACCTCCATTTCCGAGCCAATGATCGTTCCCAGTCACTGCCCACCAATACCGATATCAAGACCAGCCACTCCAATAACGGCTTCAATGTGTTCGGGACAACAACCGGAAACCCCCGTTTGCGCTTTGGTGACTACATCTCTACCATACGAATTCGTCCCGGATTTCATCACTCATGTCCATTTTCTACACTCCACTCCTATTTCTTCCGCTACCTCACTAGTGCTTCAGTGACTGCTTACATTTCCTAAATGCTCACCTAAAGTTCATAACATGGGGATTTCCGCGGCATAGGGCCTAATAAATCTACCTCTAAATCGTGACCCCAGTCAGGCTGCGCTTGGTGGCACTATGGGAGCACTCATACCATGCGAAATCATACTGTATGATTTACAGTCTAGTTTTTGTCGCAATATTGCACTCGCCCGTTTCACTATTCTCGCCATAACGTCTTCAACTCACTCCGAGTGGGAGGAGACATCTGTTGGAAAGATGTGGTTGACTTTGGTACTTGCGGGAGTGCGACACATTGTTCAGATACATTGCAGATATTTTGGGAGAGCGCGATAGATTGTTTATCGGTTTACGGAATAGATTATACTCACATGCCTTTCCTTTGTTATTACGGGAGTGTACGAGGAATAAGTGTGTGGGAAAATATAGAGATAGGTGTGGTAATCCATGGAAGGATCAGGACGTGCTATTTGTATTCTACTTGTACATATTTCTTCACCATTAGTTTAGCGAGAGTGAGAGTGAGCGAATGAGCAGAAGTACAAGCGGTGGGAGTTACATTTTAATATCCTTCCTACAAAGTACCTAAGTTCCACGTGAATTCTCACATTCTATTGTCTTCTACTTGTACCACTGTGCGCCCCTGATTCCCCCTTGATAACATCATTGGGGGAACTTCTGTTTGCACTTGGATGTCTGGGTTTCTTTTGCATGCAGAGGCCTTGAGGGTTCGTCCCTCGTCCGATTTTTCTCCACTTAATCTCTGTTACCACTACCCCGCTGCTATATTAGCAGGCACAGTACAATACGTTCCCAGATGCCTACTCTGGGTCCATTCTATCCTTAACGAGCTTACGATGCTAGCCTAACAAAGGGTTCTCGGAGCTACAACCCCCTAGTCAACTAGCGTTCGGTTCCATTGCCGAGGTATCCCTCATAGTCATTGAGCCACTGAACTATAGCCTGGAGTAACGTAATCCTACGCGGGCTGGTTCGGTGTGTTGTTCTATGGTAGCTTCGGTTCACTCTGATGCGGAGTGTGGGTTAGTGGGAAATTCCGTCCTTATGTTGGATGCCCTATGTTTCTGCCTTGAGAGCCAGTCCCTCGGATCAATCGCTGGTCTGAATCCCCCCGGTCCCCACTCCATGCCATCCCGCCACGCTAGTCGGGTACTGGTATCTAATATATAGTGCAAGAACGCATAAGGATTTATAGTATGATACTAGTATAATAGAATATGTTATTTATAATCCACTATTAGAAACTTGTAGCTGATCTGCTGCATGTTTAGAACTAATATCTCTTATATATATAAATACTACTCTATTTACCAGTTATTGTAATATTTAAGCTTTCTATATTCTTCAATAACTACTTAAATCTCAATAGTGATTGTTGAAACTCAGTAATATAGCTTAAAATTTATATTTATACTTTCATTTAGTTGTTTATATATCATAAACCAATTATTCTGTCTCTAATATATTATCTTTATACTAGATAGTGCATATACTATATATATATATATATATATATATATATTAAATTTAGTAATAAGGCATTATAATCTATATTAAAAACTTATAGACTGCATAATTTGAGAACATCAGACTATTTGAACAATAAGTGTGAAGCTCCTTGTAAAGAATTGGATTAATTAGTCAGTAATAAGTTGATTGAATTCTTATTCTGTTTTCTACTTGCTATTAGTTACTATAACTGTGAAAACAAACTACAAATTAAAGTAAAGAAATGCTAGCTTAAATCAAGTAAGATATATATAATATCTCCATTTATCAAACAAGAACCTCTTTGTACATTTTTCAATTTTATACTACTACTTAGGATAATTGGTGATTTATTTTAGATAATTAGTCTTAAAATGATTATATGAGGCAAACAATTTCCTATTATTCAAGTTCTCCATACTTAAAGTACTTGTTGACTAATTATCAAGGTTGTATATCAATTATTAATGGAGTTAATTAAAAGTAAACTTGACTTTTCATGGTTGCCATATGTGGGCAGTTGCCCAGCCTAGCCAGTTTCCGGTGAGATATATTGCTGCTTTGTCCATACCACTTCCCTCTCCTAATACCCAATTTTTTAATATAATTTTTCTTTTCTTAACTGCTGGTCACCTTCTTTGCCTACATCCTACTATATTATAATTATTACTATCGAAATGCCTGACCTGACCCTCTAATAAATATCAGACTATCTGATAAGGGTTAGCCAACCTACTCTCTGATTACACATAGTATTTAGCATACACACAACAGTGACTACATACTCTACTAAGGCCCTGTTCGGCATGCCAAAAATACGATAGTATTTCCACTTTTACAGGGTATTTTTCTCTTTATTATTATTTTTATTCAGCCTAGTGTTCGGCAACCACAAATACTATAGTATTTTTTTACTATAGTATTTTCTTAGAAATAAAATAGATAGATAATTCAAGCCTATGTTTTTGTAATATTATATAAAATTGTCAATCCAGTTACTGTTCTTTATGATACAAATCTTCTTTCTTCTTTATTTTATGCTACACCAGCATCCCCACAGCCCAACTCCAACAAACCATTCAAACTATTCCAAATTATATCCTTTTATTTAACAATACACTTCTATCTCCAATAATTATACCAGAAAAGAGCTCTTCAAGAAGATCATAGTGGGGTAATCCCTTATAGCGATACTTTCCAGCTTTCTTATGAATCTATTAATTCATTTAACCAATCTCTTGTTAGTTGAATATAGAACAAATACTGTACATTTATAGTTACTCTCATAATAGGGTATTTGAACTTACAGCAGTATACTTATTCCAGACTGATGCTGGCGCTGTAGGAATATCCTTTCTCTTGTCTCAACCAAACCCTAAGTCTGCTCTTATCTTGCGTACAATTTCAAACTCATACTTAAGCTAATCCATATTTAAATCAAAGATTTTAGCTAGTACACTTTGTATAAATTGTTTTTACATAGGATCTAAACATATAGCATTTACTTGGATCAATGTACTTACAATAGCTTCTTTATTCTTTGCTTGAAGAGCAGTAATAGGCTTGCTGAGCTTATCTGCATATTTGGTATTTAGCTCTACTACAATTGCAGGCCAAATGGTTTTTTTAAAGCCGCTCTCCATCTGATTGCCCTCGCGAACATGCTTAAGGAGAGATTCTACAAGAAACCTCTCCGTTGAGAATATCCAAATACTGTTTCCCATAGTGAGTTACAATAGTGCCAGTGGTGGATACAGACTATTGTATTAGTTAAGTAATAACCAAATATGTTTAAGGGATTCCATTAGGCAACTTACAATTGACTTGAAGGAATACGACTAGGGGAATTCTCTGGCAAAGATCTTTTATTGTGTTTAGAAAAACAAACTCCAATTCATTTATATATTCTAACAATTCAATAAAAACTACCTATATAACATAGTACTATTATAGACATCAGATAAGATTTTGCTTATTAAGAAAAATACTATAGTAATAAAGCGGTGTTGCCGAACGCCTTTATTATGCAAATAATACAGTATTTTTATTTTAACTTATAAGCTATTTTCACGAAATACAATAGTACTTTTTAATGGTGGGTTGCCCAACAGGGCCTTAGCAAAAGGCTAATAATGGTACACTAAGTACTCAAATAAAAGAGATATATGCTAGGACGTTGTAGTTGCCTCTCCTAGTAAGGCGCTGCCCATATTCCACTTATTCAGCCCAACTCTGGGCCGAGTTTGCAGTGTTTTCCCCTCGCTAGGCTGAGAAGGGAAGGGGAATTGCAATGTCCTAGCACATTTCTCTTCTATTTGAGTACTTACTCACGATATTGCAATCACGGAAGAAAGAGAATTAAAATATGAAATGGGGGTGTCATACTACCGTATTCTTGCTTCACCAAGACTTTTGCTTAGTGAGTGTATTTTTCTCGGCGTGGCCTAGTCCATGACATTGTGTGACATGACACAAGGTCATCTTTGAGTCTAGTCTATCATACACACACGACAGACCCCCCAATACCGCAAAAACTAGAATTATCGGATCAAATGTTGTGTCGTTGGAGTTGCTCCCTTGGATAAGGTCTGGTGTCTTTTCCTTGTTTTTTCAACCTCTCAGAGGGCTGAGGGGTCTTCTGCTTTGTACCCCCCCACCCCCCCAAGTACTCGTGCATCGTCATAAAAAGGCGGAAAACTTTGGGTCGCGAAACACGGACTTGGAGTGAAGATTGATAAGGGGTACTAGCGGAAAAATGGGGGGGTTACATGGCATTATTAATCTGAAGTAGTTGCACTTTGTATTTGGCTGTTATTCTGAATCTATGGATTTTTATTAAAAATTTAATTATATAAGGCTAAAGTAAGACTAAAAGAGAAGGAATCAAGGCTTCTTGAATAGTTCTTTTAGCGGACTTACTGAAATGGAGAGCTTGAACTGCACACTGATACTCGAAGATACAAACTCCTTCAATCCTCATTTCAAGTGTCTGCTAAGCATAGAATTTTTCCACCGATGCAAACCGTCTCCCAAATACCCCAAATACCCCACATGATCTTGCGGATCTTTTTTTCCGCCCTTTATGACCATACCCGAGTACATAGACGGCGTACTCGAGTATACTCGATACATGGTAGGGCTATGTTCTACAAGTTTTTCTTCCTCAATTACCTCTCACTTCTCCTTCTACGACGGCATTAGCGTAGAAACTAGGCTTGTTATTTGGTGGGTTATTTACCGGTTTTGTGCTCTGCTGGGGTCGCTGCGTTAGGCAGACCCATAGAACAAATCTAGGATGACAAGACTAAATTTCTTCCAGAAGTGTTACACAATTGCCGCAACCTAAAGTCGCCGCCGATTCATGTCCTGATCAAGAACCATATTCCCAGGGTGGTGCAAATAGCCTGCGGCAAGAAGGTCGGAAAATGTGGAAATGAGTAAAACACGGTTCCTCAATTGGCTCGAGCGTACTGAGCCCTCCAGTCAAAACCCCGGAAGCCCTTTCAACGTTTTCGGATATTTTTGCCCCAAGACCTTCAAGTCATCGCCCTGCCAGCGCTAACCGGTTACGCTACTGCCTCCTCATTTATCTTTTACCACCCTCTTGCGGGAAAGAATTTACAAACCCGGGACGTCCCCACCAGCTCCGCCGCACAATCCACCCCTCAGGTCGGAATCCCTGGTGGCCTAGCCGCCTCGGCGTCTTGGCATTCTCACGAACAGCCTTACTTCCTCCCGACCCCGCTTGACAACCTTTTCCTCTCATTAACAACTGGCATATTGGAGAATGGAATGATTAAATTTTAATGTATTTACTGCTTACGACCTAGGCTACCTAAGGAGAAACACGTGAATACTGAGCCTTGTTCCTGGTCCATCTAAACCCTACTACTCGAGTACACAGCCCTAACACCTATGATAGCCACTCGTACCAACTACAACACGGCATACTATACCGGGACTTCAACTTCCACCACTCTATCGAGCGCGCTGTCTTTAGTCCGGCTACCCTTCACATTGTCGGCTGAACCATCGTCCTCGGAAGGCTGCACCAGTTGCCATCGGGGAACTTTAATGATGGCTTACAGGGTAGCACTTTATCGGGGAGGTATGATAATTTTGCAGGCTCTGGTAGCCTGGATGCTCTTAGGGTTTAGAAGGGGTGACTAGGATTTCTGGACATGTGTTTTTTTTCAGGTTATGTTCTTGAGGGCTGGTGTTGGGGACATCAGCCAGAGATTCGGGAGTGGAGTGAATACTGCGCTGCTGCTTAGTGTGTGAGAAGTGGTAGTAGTCGTGGTAGTAGGGATTGCGAGTAGAGTGATAGCATTCCTCCACCAGTTCTCTAAACCCGCCAGTGTGGTTTACTCCAAGTTAAAATTCGCCAACGAGCGTACTTCCCCCACCTTTCACTCTCTCCCCTCACTCACCAGCTAGTGCCAGTGCCCCGCCAGAAATTGGCTTCTGTACCGCTGCAGGCACCTTAGCCCTCAGGAAACACCCTGAAGCCACAGTTGTAAGGCTCGCTTCACTAGCCGTCACTTGGCAGTGTGCGATAGAGAGTTTCACCAATTGAACGTTTTTGGTTGTACAGCGGAAGATCGTTGATTAAGTTCTCTAACTAGCTAAGCGGAACAGGAACGGTATATGTGTACCCGGTTGTGGTAACGCAGCCCGTGATGTGGAATACACACTTCCACGTACAGTACACCCCCGCATACGCAGTGGTGAGAAGGAAGCCTAGCACTTCTCTCACGATACTCTTGCCGGAGGACCAATTCTCAACAGGGGGTACTTCTTCGTGACTTTTCAGCCCTCAGCCTCCTGCAAGGCCACCCTTTATGCTTGTCAGCGTGTCGTCCAAATCCGGAGAGCACAAGCACCTATTTACGATAGGCTGCCCAAATGGCAGACATGCAGATGCTGGGGGTAGCCCACGACGTGGGAAGCGAGTTGCCCCAATACTCCGCCGGCCATACCAAATCTTGGTGCTACGCCCTGGTGCCGAGGACGCACTATTTATAGCCAGTAGCGCAGGGCCCCCTCCACTCTCCCACACTAATCTAGCTACTTTGTAGGAGAGTTTATCGGGAGGGCTTCATCTAAATTTTCTGACAGTGAGGGAGTCTCTAGTAGATCGAGCAAGGTTAGGCACCCCCCTTGAGCCATCAATAAAGCCCCCCCGTTGGACTAGGCCTAAAGGTATTCATAGCACGAGATACTGCCGGTAATACCTTCTCCCTAGCCCACTGCTTGGCTATCTCCCAGAGAAGAAAAAGAGAGGATATCGATTTGGGTATGCTGACGTCTGGGAGGCTGAGTAGGGGTACGGAAGTTAGAAGTCTGGTGAGGGAAGAGAATAACGCGATGAAGGTATAGATGGGTGAGAGCGGGTGAGATGTGGGGATTTATCATGATCTATTATAGTGAGTTGTGTAACGGTGCCAGATTAAAGATAGATGTATGATAAGTGTAACTATTAACTGAAGTTAGGTAACGAATCCACTGCATACTGATTTGCTGAGAAGTACGGGTAGTCACGAAATTGGGGATACCCTAGCGGATGAGTGATAGGATCGAATCGAGTGACGGGAATGGGTTTCAGGAGTGGGTGACAAGAAATAAGCAGAAGGAACCCTAACCCTCTCTACTCTCAACGCCGTTGGAATGTTGAAAACCAACTGCATGTTATATGGTCTAGAAGGGGGTGTGATCCTATTATACGAGTCCTGTACTGTACTCACGCATGTCGTGCCCCCACCTCCCTCCCTCCATAATGTTTTAAAGACACATTCCCAATAATAATAGGCCGTAATAAAAAAGCGAATGCCTGAACAAAACCATCAACTCAGAATACCAACAAATGAGCAATTAGCCTCTTCCCTCCACTTCCACCTCACGAGGATAAAGTAGATAAAATTTAGGTAGTGCACTTGTGCGTAGTGAATATACATCAATTATCCTATACAATCGCTGCGGTGTGCATGTGGCGTTCCCCCTGCTCTCCGAAGTGTAGGGCCGTAACTTAGTACCTTAAGTCGGAGATTCTCTTGCCTGATTAACTCGCCCAGGATAATGAGATGGGACCCCTTTCATTAATATCCTCGCTCTTTTGTGTAGTGGGGGGCATCCGTAGTGGGAGCTGGCAAAAGCGCATTCTAATTTAAGAATGGTATGTTAAATTCCCAGGCATAGCATTATTAAAGATCAATCCCATCGCAAATATCTACTATATTTACCATTTCTGCCAGGAATTTAATAGTAATTAACGTTCCCGGACATTTCCGCACTTCTACTAAAAGCTTGACCTGCTCCTAAGCCCAATATTTCTGTGAAAACTGGAAGTGTTCTTATTTTCTCTCGATTAGTATGTAGCAAATAATCCACTATACCATCTAGCGAAGTTGCAATTCTCGTCAGAATGGTGGGTAAAAATCCTATGGGGGTTGAAGTTGAGCAATATTCTTTTAAAAATCTGTGGCTATAGGAATCCCTCACGTAGAAGTGTCAGGAATTTCGAGATTAAAGGGTCTGCCAACTTTGAGTTTGGGTTAGGGAGGGCTACCGCGCCCCGGTTGAAGATCTTAATGTTCCGGACGCGTCCAGTACCTGCTAGGTATTATAATACCCGCCTCAGGCAAGAGGTGCCGAACACAGGGGGGTGGTAAACGCCACGTTGGGGAAAGGCGGAGTATCCCCAGGGGGTTCCCCAAATATGACTAAGATATCCCTATTTCCCTCCCGCGATCCTCGGGTACTTCTTGCTTGGGACGAGTATCGGTGCTGCGTTCGATCACTGTTTATTTCTCATTTTTCGATACGGAATGTTTTCGCAGGGCTGATTCCGGGCTCATACGGCAGCCTCCCTAGACTCCGGGATGGATATCCTTACTTGAGGCGCAGGGAGACTTCACCGGCCTACCAGTACCTATAGTCACTCATAATTTACTAACAGCTATCGCTTGTTCTCCAGCAGCTACTCGCGAGCTCTCCCGAGACTAAAATGGGATTCGGCTCAACCTTTGCTCAATTTCTTCCCCAGTTTTGGAGCTCATGAGAATTGAAGCCCCCCGTTGGCTACACTACCTGTAAAAAGGCACTTTATGTGAGGGGGCTATACCTCCCGCGATTCCCGGATTTGTCCGAAGGGGTAAAGCAGGAACGCCCTTCCGTCAGAGCTTAACTGACGAGCTGCAGAGTCTATTCTAATTTCTGAATCTGGGATGGCGAAAGCATCTAGTATCATAGCAAAAACCCGGTAAAACCTATAAAGGCGGTTTCGCTCGGCTCGAGCAGAGGCGGCGCTTAAATTTCAGGGATGGATCAGGCGGCAGTGCTTAAGGTCACTCCCCACAAAGCCCCTGCACCGTCATTCGAGGCTACGGATTCGAGACATTCCCCAAGCTTGCCTCAGCATGATGGGGCTCTGGCAGAATCCTTATGGGAGATCCAACCCCGTTCCGATGCTCCCCATAGCCTGCGCCGGAAAGGGGAGGATGTGTGGGTAAATTTAAATCATGATACCGGGATCTTGGTTTCCTGCCAACTGACGAAAAAAGGAATTATAAGGGTGCGCCACCCTGCGCGCAGATCAATGATCGGCGGCACTTGTGTTCGTATCGGAAATGAGAAATTGACCATTGTTATCCTTTCCTCCAAGCAAAGTCCGCTAGAAAAGAAAAAAGAAAAGAAAAAAGCTTCTCTCACCGGATAAATTTGTCGTTTGTGTAATGATGGCTTACCGGTATGCATAGAACTTAACTGGAAGGTGGGATACAGCATCTGTGGCTTTCCTTGCATATCATGAGTAATCTTCCTAGCGGTGAAGCCGTTCTGTGATATCCATTACTCGCAAGCTGTCCTGGTGTTTAATAAAATAACCTAGCACTGATACGCCTAGAAGCTATTCTTTTAGTTCTATCTCGTTGCTCTTCCGATGGAGGGACCTCCTACCAACTGTACTCCAACAAATCCCATTACCAGGATCATTCACTCAATGCGATATGTCAACAGGAGCATTACCGGCACCGTAATAGCGTGTCCCGGGGCTGTCCATAGTTTGCCGGCAATCGCGAGATTCTGTTGGGGGCTAGAAACGAACGAACCTGAACTTCTCATTCGTAGCAATTGTCTTCTACCTTCCTAATGCCATTGATCTGGGGCGCTCTGGTAATTCTAGCGAAGGGCAGGTCCCTGGCCCGAGCTATGAACTTGCATAATTCATGAATTAGCCCGAACCTGAGAATATAAACAACGTAAGCAATGCGCTTGGTCGGCCCGAGATGATTTCATGGGCTACCGGTGCTTGCACTTAAATTAAGTCATGGTACATGCAACCCCACAATGTCGTGCTCATTTAGTACCATAACTTAGTTTAAGTGCAAGTACCGGCCACTATTCTGGATAGCTATTAATTTATCACGTACGATGGCGCTTGGGCGCTGGAGTATTTCTCCTAGCCCTTACAATCTATTTTTTCTCTAGGCATGGCCTAGTCCATGTATGACATGACACAAAGCAACCCTTAAGTTTAGTCCATACACACAGCAAGAACCCCCCATACCGCAAAAACTAGAATAATCGGACCAAATGGTGTGTCGTTGGAACTGCCCCCTCTCGCATGGTCTGGTATCTTTTTTTTTCTTTTTCAGCCTCTCAGAGAGGCTGGGGGGAGGGTCTTTTTCCGCTTTGTGTTCCCCCCCAAAGTAGGGAATTCTCGAATATACCGCACTGTTCGATCACCGGCGTTCCGGTTATGGTACGGTACTCGGGTGTTCTTGAAATGTTTTTTGTATGTGCGATACTCCACCCTTTGCAACATACTCTAGAAGCGTTTCACAGTTGCGGGTACTCGAAGTGGAGTAGTACTTGTAGTATCCAAAGCACCAAAATGATAGTCAGGGGGTTGGTGGCACACAACTTGACTGCCGGTTTTGAAGAAATTATGTTGCCTTTTTCACTCCCAAAGGATCAAAATTGGGTGACAAAAAGAGAACCATGACAGCTCGCCCAATACACCGAGGCGCCTATTGAAGCATTATAAAAATCATACTGAGCGTTAAACCATATTTTTGGCACTGATTTCTTCGACAATGGGAGCTTTAGTATGAATGGGCCACTACATAGAACGTTCCTAACAAAATAATAATAAACATTGGTTCAAATTGCCCGTGCGGACAGGAGGGTGGACCCCGCACCTGGCTGTGTTGTCCGAATTAGTAGGATCCTCCGGCCATGCACCCTGAGCAGCCAATCACATAGAGTTCATCTTGCCGATCAGTTCCTAAACTGCGACAATTGTTGTCCCTAGACGGGAATGTAACGACGCATGAAATTTCGGCCTGATATTTTTATATTCTTATCTAAGAGCAAGGATATCCAGATTCCACAAATGGATCACATGCCATCATGCAACACAGAGATTGTAGCCAAGTTCCGGCCAGATCAAATATTTGTATATTATCCCCACATCCCAGCCCGGAGGTCTGTTTGTCTCTCTCCTTTAACCTCATATTTAGCGGGTTTTGGAAAGGACTGCGAAACGATTACGAATGACTGGAGGCGAAACAATGGATACCCCTCCGGCACAGGAGGTTGCCGAAGCACCCCATGAGGATGTTTTGTATCAGAGGAAGGGCATAAAGATCTTGGGCGTTCAGTTACCGCCATGGCGTTCTCCATTGGCCCAAGGTTTGTTCAGTTTAATTTTTCCCGTGTTCTGGGTTTAAGAGCTGATTTTTGTTTCAGTGATACTCACTGGCTTCGTCTGTTTCCTTTGCCCTGGGATGTTCAATGCGCTGAGCGGGTATGTTCCCGTAAGCCCAATATCCTTGGGTGTGAAAGCTAAAGTCAGAGCAGTTTGGGTGCCGGTGGTCAGGTTGATAGCACAGTCCAATCCAATGCAAATGTGGCTTTGTACACAACATTTGCGTTCGTTGGCTTTACCGCTGGAACAGTTCTCAATTATTGTAGGTGGTCACTGTTATCGCTCCGAAGGGCATTATTTAGTAACTTGGAGGTAGTCGGCGCGCAAGCCACTTTGGCCTTCGGGGGCCTCGGTTACGCCATGTATTCCGCATCTTTTCTGTGTTATAACCACACCAAGAACGAAGGATTTGTCCTCTTCGCCGGCGCTTTCCTCGGTGTCTGTGCCGGGCTCTTGTGGTGTGCCCAAGGGACTGTAATGATGGTAGGGCCTGTGAATTACCCGGCACAATGGGAGACTAATGTGAGCAGTCCTATCCTACGGAGAATGAGAAAGGTCGATATATCGGACTTTTTTGGGCCATCTTCAATATGGTAATTCTCCACTCCCTAAAATTGTTGATACAAGTTAACGAAGGCAGGGTGGTGTTATTGGGTCATGCATTCCCATCGGTAGGGTTCCCTAATCTCACAAATGCGCATATTTTGCTAACATCCTAAATTTAGCTACCAACTGGGACACTCCAGATAACGGCTCTGTCAAAGATGGCACATATGTCGGTTTTCTAGTCCTTATGCTCTGCGGTGCAGTCCTTGCATTCTTCCTTGTTCCCCCCGAGAAGATTATCCGAAAGGATGGGACCCGAGTTCAACGTATTCGCCACCCCTCAATGACGCAAGTATATCTTCCCTCTTATCATTGCAATGGCTTACGTTTTTGATAGGCGTGAGATCTGTGGTCTTTGGGAAACGTTAAAGACCGACACTTATATCCTGCTACTCTTCCCATTCTTCTGGGCTAGCAATTGGTTCTATACCTATCAGCAAAACTGCTATCAGCTTTTCTACTTCAACCTTCGTGGCCGCACGTTCACGTAAGCTCTTCCACAATATTCTTGATCTGTCAACCTGACCATAGGCAGCAACCTGTGGTACTGGCTAGCCCAAATCTTTGGTGCTCTGCTTTTCGGATTCTTCTTAGACAACCAGCGGATTGGCCGACGCAAGCGAGCAATTTATGGCTGGGTTATCCTGTTTGTCGCTATCAACAGTATCGTAAGTCGTATGTTCAGTCTTTCATCGGATATCGTTAATCTTCCTTAGTGGGGTGGTGGATTGAAGCCTCTGCTAGCTTCATCCCGTGATAAATATCCAAGTCATGCCCCTGCGATCGATGTCTTTGGTAAGCCCCCTCCTGGGAGTTTAGGAACAGTTTTGGATAGTGCCCCACTAACAACCTGACAGGCAAGGATTTTACCTGGTATCTTATACTTTATATGGTCTACGGATTTCAGGATGCTGCAAGTTTGACGGCTATCTATGGCATTGATAAGTATCACTAATAATTTCCTTAGATGTGGCAAACATATGCGTACTGGATGATGGGGGCCCTTTCCAACGAGCCCCGAAAACTCGCATACTTTGCGGGTTTTTACAAAGGTATTCAGTCTGCAGGAGCGGCTGTTGTCTGGCGGCTGGATGCTGCTAAGTACAGCTATGCGACTCTGTAAGTTTTTTGCCTTTAAACTCGGTCATTTGCAACTTTAGTTAGGGATATAACCTAACCTAAACTCAGGTTCGGATCTTCGTGGGGACTCTGCGGAGCCGGAATGATTCTGGCAATCCCGGTCATCTGGCGACGCATCAAAGACACCGAGCTCACAGAGGAGGATTTTGTAACACCTGCTGAGAAAGATATCGTCATGTCAGAGGTGAAGCAGGTCACCTCAGCTCATTGAGATGGAGTTTGATAGTTGTTCGTCTTTAGGGATAAATTTCTTTCTGTTATATCAGCCCATGTTTGTTCATTGCAGGCGCTAGGATAAGGGATCTATAAGTTACCCTGGTAAATTGAAAGGATTAATTCTTCAAACGCCAGGAAAGATGGCCCATCTAATGATCGACACCGATAGAATATCGGTATAGTTTGGTGGGAGGTGTTGTAAACATAACCAGGGACCTCAGTGTTTGGCGGAGCAAGTAACATCTCACTGGTGCCTACTGAATTTACCCGCTTATAGCTACCAACACCGTCCCCAACAGATCTTAAAAATGCAGGTAGAAGGGGTGGATCCCCGGGATGGTACCGGTTCATACAAAATCACCCATTCCGACAACTTCTGACCTTGCACCTTCTGTGGTTGCCTCCGTTCGTGAATCCGCCATCTCAGACCTGAATAGGCAAGCCGTGGCCTATGATAGGGCTTGAAGCTTTAAATTTTTTGTTGGGAGATCCACAATTTTTACTACTTTGAGGGAAATTGGTTGCCCTGGTGGCCCGGGACTGAGATGAACTATCCTTCGTTTAATTCCAACTTTCACAACTTTTAAGTGCACTCTGCAAATTGTTTCTAAAGAAAGACCAGGCATCCGCGGCTACGAGGGAGGAAAGCTTATAGCGTATGCGACAGACTACAAGGGAGTTTTGATTTTGAGACCCCGGGGAGTCTGGAAAAGAATTTGAAGGTGTCACCTTTTCCGATAACGCCTCAGGCGCGGTAGAGAATTGTTGAACCCACTACCCCCTGAAGGAATCTAACTCTCGTAAGCAGAGAAAGGGGTACCGAGAAGGGATAGTGTTTTCCGGATGCATTATGGCTTGGGGGAGTAGAGTTTGTTGATCTCATGAACCGGTACGTTTATTCCTTAACTTATTGTTAACTCGCTCTGCCAAGCCTGCGTTGTTTAGTATCACAGTGGTCTTGGACAACCCGAGTGATAGGCTTAACGGATTTTTACGATAGTGGCACGAGGCCGGTACTGGTAGATTAGAGGATCGTGGTGACAGGGTTAGGGTTGGATGGTGGGGCTATTGAATTAATTGCGGGAACAACTCCCATCCCAGCATGGACAAACGGGGCAGCAAGCGCGTTCCCGCGGATACGATACCGGCGACCAGTGGGTGCCTGCCCAATATCTTAAATCGTGTTCAAGGGCCTGGGTATGAGGCACCCGTTCTCGTGCTAGAAATGAGGGTTTACCAATGGGGAACTAGGGCTGCATGACCCATTATTCCGGGCATTTCTAAACAGAAGGGCGCTACCGTTGCCGATGCGATTTCCCGGAATTCCTGATGGCTTGCGCTGACCGCCATGGGATGTGGTTGATCGCTGCACCATGTTTTCAGGGTACCGGTACTCTACCTGCAAGTATGAAACTGGAAGAAATCAGCAAAACTAGGTCTAGAGGTGGTATAAGAGACGACTCGATGCAAGCGAGAGTGCAATATTGATCTACATAGCTCTACGATAGCCCAAGAGTAAATATTAGTGGTAAGGCGGGGAAGGGCCGCTTAATTGGTGAGTTCTGATGCTAGCGGGAAAAGAAATGATCTTTCCATTCAGGGACTAACTTAACGGTAAGTAGTCTCTGATCGTTCCTCAGAGTCTTGCGGGTTCTTGAATGACTGATGCCTGCAGATTCAGCCCGATGCTTCACCATTTGAAGTGAGATTCAAAGCTGCCATCACTTGACCATAACG
>Ga0307507_10002125_pt1 | contig 42659 bp, 10 predicted proteins | sample 7_EM_MG_FD_207223 | JGI IMG/M metagenome (GOLD analysis project Ga0307507, IMG submission 207223) | Populus trichocarpa ectomycorrhiza microbial communities from riparian zone in the Pacific Northwest, United States - 7_EM | ecosystem: Host-associated > Plants > Roots > Unclassified | place... | reverse complement strand
TATTTGTATGAGAATTGATCAATATTACCAGCCTCGTACTTCTGATCACGACGATTTTGATGCATTGATCTGATTGGCTGCATCCTTATCGATAACGAGTGGACGAATTCCGGCGGGTTAAGGGATAAGACCTTCCCTACCCGCAACGCATTATACTACACTATATAGTATAGCAGACCTAAGTAAGCAAGTTAATAAAGGTTAAGAAAAGTGGAGGCAGGGAGTTAACCTTACGTCCATAACTAATATTAATAACTATATTAAATTCAAAGTTCTTAAATATGAATATTTCAAGCTTATAAATAACAACCTATGGGAGCAATACCAGGAAGACTTTACAGACTTTACGGAAGCTATTTTTAAGGCCTATAACCCTACTACTATCCGTAACCTACGAACCCTTTTACGTCACCAAGGTGTATGGGTTAAAAAGGATAAGCGAGTTACTATTACATAGTCTTTATATAATACAATATATAAGAAGGACCAAACGGAATAGACTAAAGAGGAAATTCTAGACTAGGTTAAAGCTACTAAAGAACTCTTTACTTCTTCCAAACTTAACGGGATTGCTAGCCTTATACCTAACCTACTTAACCAAATTCGTCCTATAAACCTAAGCAGTTTTAGAATTAATTTTACGGGCTAAAGCACACCTAGTGCTTAAGTTACAGACCATAATACCCCTATAAACCAAAATACGGACCAAAACCCTTCTGTTTAAGTTATAGATCCGTAAACTACCTAAGTAAAGACCTATAGCAAGGAGCTAGCCAACCTGGCTAAGCTCTATACCGATAAATCTAAGTATAGCGGTGAAAACGATAACTTTAACTTTAAACTAACCATCTTTACGGACCTCTGTTAGAAGGCTGATATTCCTAAACAGGAGTTTAGCCAAGCCTACTCTACTATGCTGCGCGGCCTAGCACTTGACCACTATTATACCAACCTTAAGAGCAACCCCCTTAGTATTCCCTTTAATAAGCTATGCGAAGCTATATATAACTACTTTAAAGGACTAAAATATAAGCGTAATATCCTTACCCAATGGAATGCGACCAAGTTATAGACTGTAATGGATAAGAACACTAAAAAATTGACTATAGAGTGCCTGCAAATCCTTATTAAAGACCTCCGCCACCTATAGCATGGTCTTGATATTAAGCTTTAAACGGACGACTTCCTATATAATAAACTTATTACGGCTTGTTAGGAAATGGAACCCTACAAATACGCCTATTATAAGCCCGCAGACACTATAGCTGGCCTTATTAACAATTTACAGTCCTCTATTATAACGTATAAAGCCTTAAACCCGCCAAGTAGTACTTAAGCCTTTATTACGGACCTATAAAATCCGCAAACTAACTTAGATGCCTACTTTATGGACCGCCGCTACCGCTAGTAGTACCTATATTAACTAGGTCCTACCCGTAACCCCTATAGCAACTCCCGTATAAAAGTATACCCCCACAGACAAACCAATCAGAGGTGCTTTATATGTGGTAAAAAAGGATATTGGTCTATAAGGTATACCTAGGAAGAACGTAATAAGTCTAAAAAGAGATTTAACAGACAGATTAACTAGTTTATCTTAGACTATAAAGAAAAGGAAGTAGAAGAGTCTCTTAACAAGTTAATAGAAGCCCTTATAATTAACTTTAACTTAGATACTTAGGAATAGGAGACCTTAGAGACGTTCTTAACTACTTTTAGACCTTTTATAGACAGCTAAGCCTTTAATATTACAACTATATTAGCCGACCGCTCCTTTACACACTTAATTGCACCTGAAAACTGGCCTATAAGCATACCCGTTGGACCTATTACGGACATTATAGATCGCGAACAGGACCTATTTGTATATATTACTACAGAACGCTACACCCCCAAAGAATTCTATGGCGTTATAATTGATATAGGTGCTTCTAAGAAGTCTAATATAGGTTACAGACAGTACCTTGCATATAAGACCACCGTAAATAATAATACGGATATTAATACTATATAAACTAGGGCCATAAACGTCTAATTCGGCATTGGCTTAACCATATTAATTAAATTAGTGGCAGTTAAGACTCTAATTAGCCTAGTTAACTTTTATGTAGTAAAAGCGGACACCCCTTTCCTACTCTATCTTACGGATATAGATAGGTTATAGGTTTACTATAATAATATTACGGACACCATAATTAGCCCCACAACTACCCTAGGAAGTAAGCATATTACCCTACTAATTATATAACAATTTAGACACCCGCTCCTTATATAGGGAGAGACATTATAGACCTATATTTAGGAATCTTTTAACTATAACCCATGCTACCTTACCAGTACTAAAATCCACCGCCTATACTGCCGTTTTGGCCACCCGTTAGCCGAAAAGCTATATAGAGTCCTTAAACGCTCTAGACATAACAACATTAATAGAAAGGCAATTAACTACCTAACTAAATACTGCTCCTTTTGCTAGAAATACGGACGTTCCCTAGGCCGATTTAAGTTTACCCTTTATAAGGATCTTAATTTCAACCACTTAGTGTACGTAGATATTATATACATTAACAGCAGCCCAGTATTATATATAATTAACAAGGCAACCCGCTACCAAGCCGCCTGTTAGTTGTAAAATATATCCGTAAAATATACTTAGGATATTTTACGGACCTGCTGGATTAATATATACCTTAGACCTCCTAAGTATATTACCTATAACGCTAGTAGGAACTTCATTAGTAAGGAATTCCAATAGTACGCTACGGCTATGGCTATTTTAATAAAAGCCGTTCTAGTTAAGGCGTATTAGTCTATTAGGCTTATTAAGCAAGCTTACCTAGCTCTATAGAGAGCTTACCAGATTATTATAGACGAGTATAAGGATATCTAAAAGAAACTAGCTTTACAGATAGCTCTAAAGCCATTAACAATACCGCTAGCCCTAACGGACTAGTACCCACCCTTTTAGTTTATAGAGCCTACCTAAGGATAAGCAACCTAGGCCCTCCTACCCTATCTATTACGGAACGAGCAATTATAATACGGAAGGCAATAGCCGAAATAGTTAAATTACGGGCTAAATAAGCTGTTAATAGCGCCCTATATTACCGTAACGGACCTAATACAACCTTAGTACACAACCTCCCACTTAACTCTAAAGTCCTTATATGGCGTAAAAGCAGCAATTAGACTAGACCTTATTGTTTACTAGCTATAGAAGACAAAACGTGCTGTATATAACTTCCTAGCGGACCAACTAGCTTTAGAAGCACGTCCGTAAAACCCTACTTTCGGCCTAAAAACACCTATAATATTAAACCAGATAAACTAGAAGTACCCGCCGAACTAGATAAACTAGAAGCACCTCTACCTACTCTAGAAGTCCCCTATAAACCCACTAAACCTACTAAACCTACCGTAAAGCGTGGCTAAGGACGCCCCGAAAAGTACCCCATAACTAAAAACTCTATAACAGAGAATCACCTAACCTCTATAGGTATATCCGTAAGACAACCTCCGCCTACGGATATATCAGTTCTAGTATAGGAAAACCCTTTTACAGACTCAAGACGTAAAGAGATTAATGGACTACTTAAAAAGGGCGTCTTTGCGGTTATAACGGAGAAAGACGTCCCGTAAGGCGTCCGTATATTCAACTTACGCTTTATTAACAAGATTAAGCACCCTAGTACTAATAAAGCCTTTAAGAAATTAAGGCTTGTTATATAAGCTTATAACAACTAGGGAAAGGGCTTAGTCCTTACGCAATCGCCTATAATTTAACAAGTTAGCTAATAGATTATACTTATACTTATGCCTAGACTGTTACGGACAGCTTAAGTACGATGTTACGACTACTTGGAGAAGAGTCGGCGGAAGCTAGTTGGTTAATATAGGCACGGTCCAGGATGGATCCGGTGGAACTATGTGATGAGGAATGGTAGCTGAGGTCACGTAATGTGATCTGTGTGATCTGTGTAATCTATACGGTCTATACGGAGCGTATAGAGCGCACGTATCTCACGGAGCGAAGGGATTTCTTAGGAGTATGGTTATGTATTTAAAGGACCACAGTCCCTACCTAGATAGTTCTCTCTTCGTAGTGAATCTTAGAATATAATTAGAGTTAATTTATTAGGCAACCACTCTACTAGTTATTATTACGTTGTTGATTTGTTCTTACCTACATACCTAGCCTAATAATAGGACCCACTGTAGTTCCTGCTATAAGGTTCTGTTACATATTCACTACTAAGGTTATAGTATTAAATAAGATTGAATAATATGCCACCCAAAGCACCAGTTACGACGGCGTTAATGGCAGCCACAGCCTTAGGACTAGGAGACACTAGTATAGCAGATACGGATTCTTAAGTGGTTACGCGAGGTTAGTTATAGGAAATGGTTGATTATTTACAAGATAATAATAGGATACTTAAAGAACGCATTAATAGAATTGGAGCAGCGAAAATTAAACTACCTTTAATTAAACGGTTTTTAGGAGAGAAGTTGAAGCTTAAGGGGTTTCTTATACAGATGCACTTTAAGGTAATATAGGAAGGAGCGAAGTTAGTAATATTATTGGATTAAGTAGCCTATATAGGATTATTCCTAACAGGGAGGGCACTTAAGTAGTTTAAACTATATCTTACGGAGATATAGGCTAATGGCATAATAACTACTAACTAGGACGTACGGTATATATTTACTAGTTAGAACGGGTTTACGGAATAACTAACGCAGATATTTAGAGACCCGGAGGCTATAACCATAGCAAAATAAAAGCTTTAGAACTTAGTACAACGCACTTTAGTAATTAAGTATATAATATAGTTTTAAACACTAGCTATGTAGGTCAAGTGGAATAACAGGGCGCTTATAGCATAGTATAAATAGGGACTTAAGGCTAAAGTCCAGGACGTAATTATCCTAATAGAAGATGCGAATACTCTAAAAAAGTTAATAGACTAGTTAATAAAGATTAATAATAGGATCTATTAAAGGGAACAAGTTAAAAGAGGGTAAGATAGAATTCCACAGTTGTATAAGGCGCAGAGTATGCAACGACAGACATAGAGTTAAAAACTATGGAATGGTATAGAGCTAATGGACCTAAGCGGTACCAAAGAAACCTAAAGATGGAAAAAGAAACTATAGAAACCTAGAGGTTAAGGATCTAGTGATTAAAGGACCTAAAAGTAGAGGCTAAACTAGGGATCTTAGTAGTAGAAGACGTTTAGGCGGACTCTATAGCAAGAAAAATGGTTTAAAGACGGGGCTTGCATAAATTGCGGAAAACAAGGTTATTTCGCCAGAGACTATAGAGGTAGTTAGAGTAACTATGCGGTAAAGGGAACCAGACTAGCAGGAGACACGTATATATAGAGGGATAATAGTGTACTGCGAAGAATAAAAGAGTGTTTAATTAATAGTTTTGCGTATTATTATAACAACGCATGCCAAATTTATAAGGACGCTAAGTATGGCGCAAGCTATTAGCTATAGGAGCTATTATTACCTAAGTTTAGAGGAACCAACAAACTAGCTTATAAATTGGATATTAAAGACAATAAGTTTAATATAGGCGAAGTATTTACTAATAATAAGGCAATAAAGGTAGCTTACTAGGAGTATACAGACCTTAGAGAAGTTAAAATAGAAGCAGAAACTAAGACTATTATAAAATAGGGTTTAGTAATGGATGTTATAACACTATTAGATACAATTTCCATCGCTTTATAAGATGATAGGAGTAACGTTTAGAAGAAACTAAGTAAGTAGATAACTGCTAGTGCTAGCTTATTACTTAATAAAGGCAAAAGGCCACAGGCTTAAAATTCTTAAGAAGAGATATAAAAAGCTTAAGATTCTTAAAACGAGATAAGATATACCTAAGAACCTATAACGGACGAAAACCGATGGGAAAGAGTAGCGACTTAGTTTAGTAACAAATAAATAAGTATAGGACGCAAGTTTAAGAATTATAAGTTTAGGGAACAAATAAGAACGTTAGTAATCCTAGGTAAATATAGTATTTAGCCTAAAGATTAAATAGTTAATACTAGGATTAAAAAGTAAGACGACTACAAAAATCTAGCTGTAAGACACAGAAAATAAAAAACTATAGATAAGTTTAGAATAAGAATTATTATATAGTAAGAGCAAAAGCTAGATAAGAGGTCAGCTACGCTAGGTTATATAAGGGACAGAGCACCTATATAAAGAGTTACTAATAGGCTAAGTGCAGGGACACTTAGGGCAAAATGGTTAAACGAACTAGAACAAGAAGAGGATTTAGATATTCTAACTAGGTTTAAAGAAAGACATACCAAAGGATATTACAATATAGTAATAACAAGGTACTTTCTAATAGATAAACCATACATACTAAACCAGTTGTATGGAAAGTGGTATAGGCAATAATACAATAATAAATAGGAAGACTTTTATATATAGCTAGATAAAAAAGTTGTCTAAAACTAACCTATTATAGAGAAATGTATAAGTCACATTAAGGGAGCATTAATTATAATATTAAGGAACCTAGAAGAAGGATTTAGGGACTAGAGAAGTAAGTAATAAATCTTAGTACCCACAGCAGAGATACCAGTGGTCAGGTTAACTAGGTATAGGTTTAAACTTAAGGATAAAGATAAACCAAGAGTTAACCTAAAATATGCAGCGTATTATACACTATCGTGAATAGCTTGTGTAGATAATACGTGTAATATATATAGAGCACCAAAAAACAAGAACCGGAAGTACCCAGTAAGGATATATTAGGCACTAGAGGAAAAGCGGTTTAGGAACGCTAAGTATATATATAGATAGCACCTAGTAGAAGTACAAGGTTAAGGGGACTTAACACTTTAACCAAGAATATTCCTTATAGAAGAGTGCCTAGATGGATAATAGTAGTAGGAGTGCCTAGAGAACACTTATCTATAATATATAGAGGAAAAGAAATAAACTAAGTATTAGCTAAGGTTAGACTAAGTATAGGTAGGATCTAGTAGCCAATAGTTAGGAAAAGAAGAGGCGTATAGAACTAGAGGGAACTAGTATTAGAGCCTTAGACCCTTAAAGGAATTTAAAAGTAATACCTAAATTTATAAGCTAAATAGCAAGATCAGCAGTTTAAAGTATTAGTAGATAATAGAATAATTAGGAACCACATATTACCAAAGGCAGTAGAAAGGATAGGGTTACTATACAGATAGAAGAAACACCTATATCTACTTATAATAATTTTAGGAGATTAGATAGCCTATAGAGGAGGCATTATTAATTTTAAAATAGGACCTATTTAGTTAACTATTAAAGAAAGACCAGTTAGAATGTCTTTTAATATCCTACTATTAGGATAGGATAAGGCAATACTAGGAATACCTTAGTTACAGAAGTATAATCTAAAGATTAATTAGGTTATAGGTTAGGTTAATATTAAGAATACTTAATGGTGTAAAGTGCGACAGCAAACCAAGTTGGTATAGTACCAAGTTAGAGCGATATATAAAGAGACTAAGCAAGGCTTAAGTTATATACCAAAGAGATACCACAAGTATGGTAAAAAGTTATAGTCACTAGAAAGTGAAAAGCTGTTAAAGCATATAGCATAGGACTATAAGATAGAATTAGAAGAAGGAATAAGTCTAAAGTTTTTTCTAATCTATAAGCTTACTAAAACGGAGTTAGTAGCGCTTAAAGAGTTTATCTAGGAGAACTTACGTAAGGGATATATTAGACCATTATAGTTATTAGCAGGATATCCAGTACTATTTATCCTAAAGAAAAACGGAAAACTTAGGATGTGTATAGACTATAGATAGTTAAACAGTATTACTAGAAAGGATAGGTATCCTTTACCCTTAATTAGCGAAATCTAAGACAGGATAGGTAACGCAAAGATCTTTATAAAGATAGATCTAAGATGGGTATACTATTAGATCAGAATCAAGGAAGGCAATAAATAGAAGGCAGCCTTTAGGTTAAAGAAAGGACTATATAAACCATTAGTTATACAATTTAGGCTTATAAACGCACTAGCAACGTTCTAAAAGCGAATTAATAGTGTATTAGAAGAACACCTAGATAAGTTTATTATAGCATACCTTAATAATATTATCATCTACTTAGAGAATAAGGAAGAATATAGAGAACATATTAAATGGGTCTTAAAGAGACTATAGGAAGAATAGATGCTAGTAGCAATTAAGAAATACGAGTTCTTTATAAGAAAAACCAATTTTGTAGGATTTATTATTGAACTAGGAAAGATTAGCATAGACCTAAAGAAAGTTAAAGCTATAGTAAGTTGGTAAGAACTAGAGAACGTTATATAGTTAAGGTTATTTCTAGGATTTTGTAACTACTATAGGAGGTTTATAGTATAATAGTTAAAGAGCATTAAGCTATTTATAAGACTAACAAAGAAAGAGGAACTATGGGTTTAGGGTAGTAAATAAAAGGAGCTGTTCCAGGAACTTAAAGAGTTATTTACCTAAGAACTAATCCTCAAGATCTATTAACTAAAGTTGGAAACGGTTGTTAAGATAAATATATTTAACTTTGCACTAGGAGCATATTTACTATAGAAGCACTAGGACACATAGTATCCAGTAGCATACTATAGTTGGAAAATAACACCACTAGAGTTAAACTATGATATCTATAATAAGGAGTTATTAGGTATAGTTATAGCACTTAAGAAATAAAGAGCATTTTTATAAGGCATAGAGAAACCGTTTATGGTTAAGATAGATTATAAGAACCTTATAGGATTCCTAATAACAAAGGAACTTAACTAAAGATAGGTTAGATAGGCGGAAATACTTACAGAATACTATTTTAAAATTCAGTATACTAAGGGTATAGATAATGCACGAGCAGATGCTTTAAGCAGAAAGGCTGAACTATAAAGTAATAAAAAGCTGTTAGGAGCTTTATTATAAAAGGATTAAGATAGATTAATTAGGTATAACTATCTAAAAATTACAGCAACTAAGGAAAGTTAGATCTATAAGTTACTAAAAAGTAATTAGATATAAAAGATCTAAAAAGTATAGGTAGAGGATCTAGACTTAGAGTAATATAAAAACAGAGAAGCAATATATATGCCTAAGTCTATTATAGAAGAATTTATTAAGGAATTCTATAAGGGAATAATATAAGGACACAACGGAGCTACAGGCTTAGTGTTAAGACTTTAAGAGGAGTATATTATTTAAGGAATCTAGGGGCTAGTAAAATAAGTTATAAAAGAGTATCTAGATTGCCAAAGAAACAAACCGACAAGGCATAAGCCGTATAGAGGGCTATAACCTGTTAAAGTACCAGGAAGACTATGGGAAGTTATATTATAGGACTTTATTATTAAGTTACTAAAGTTAAGAGATCCTATTATAGGACAAGATTATAACGTAATCTTAGTAATAGTAGATAAGCTAACAAAGTAGGGATACTTTATAGCATGCACTAAAGAGATATTAGTAGAGGATGTCGCTAGAATCTATATAAAGGAAGTATTTATAAGACACAGAGCCCTAGATAAGATTATATTGGATAGAGATCTAAGATTTATAGCAGCATTTTAAAAAGTGTTTTTGGTAGAATAAGGGGTTCGCGCAGTAACATCTACAGCGTATTATCTGCAGATAGACGGATAAACGGAAAGACTAAACTAGACACTAGAATAGTATCTAAGGCATTATATTAATTACGCATAGAACAATTGGGTATCGTTATTACCAGTTACACAGTTTGTATATAATGCAACACTATAAGAAGGAATGGGGATATTACTATTTAAGGCAAATTATGGATACGAACTAAGAACATCGTTATCACTATATTAAGCAAAAAAGATAAGTAGCACAGCTAAACAAAGAATAGAGACGTTAATAAATCTTTATATAGACCTTATAGAAACAGCTAAACTAGTATAAGAATAAATGAAAAGGTACTATAATACTAAGAGATCTAAGGGACTAGATCTTAAGGAGGGAGATAAAGTGTGGCTACTATACAAAAATTTCAAGAGTTGATGACTAAGTAAGAAGTTGGACTATGTCAGACTAGGACCTTTTAAAATTGCGCAAAGAATTTTATTAGTTATGTATAAGTTAAACCTACTAGCCAAAATAAAGATCTACCCTATATAATATATCGCAATGCTAAAACTAGCACGTGGAGATATTGAGCCACCAGTTTATAAAGCAGACATATATAGAGGATAAGAAGAAGACAAATGGCAAGTTTTAAAGATTATTAGTTACAAAGACGTAGATAACAAAACGTGGTATAAAGTAAAGTAGATAGGCTATAGTAAGACTACCTAGGAACCACTAAGCAACCTAAAGAACGCTATGGGAAAGGTATAGGAGTATTAAAAGAAAGTAGGTTAGGCAGCATTAATAAGAAAGGATCGCCAAAGAATGAGTTACCTAAGGGGGACCTAAAAGGAGCACCTGCCAAGCTACTCGGAGTTATTTCCCTTTTAGTTAGAAGAGAGACCAATCTTTTATTACCAAGTTTTTGTAAACCTTATCAAACAAGTTTCTACTTCTTAAAACGGACCTTTTTACGCACCTTCTCAAGACGAAGAAGACGCGTAGAGGCAGACAAGTACGCCTTATAAGCAGCACAAGTACGCTAAAGCTTAGTAAGGGAGGCCGAGAGCTTATTATTAAGTTTTATAGCGGCAGATTAAACACGAGACCCTATAACAAGTTACTTAGGGAACTTAAAGACTGTTAAGAGTTATAGGACGTGCATACTTAGCGTTAGAGATAGAGCGAACGTCGCAGGACGATTGAATGTTTGCTTTAGTGCACTCCAAACAAGAGGACGGTTGTTAGGCAGAAGGACTTGCTAGCGTAACACAGACCAACCCCTCTTTTGCACAACAAGAACACGGAGACGGCATTATCTTACCCAGCGATAGTATAGAGGAAACCGTACGCGCACAACAAAGGGTTAAAGAAGAAGAAGAGGCTTTAGGTATAATAAGTAAGGATATTAACTAAATTAATTAAATGGACATTACACCTCTAGTAAACGACTTGGAGATATTAGGAATCTTTAAGGACGAAGATAAAGAGGAGGGAGATAGTGTTACGGACAGCTTAAGTACAATGTTATAACTACTTGGAGAAGAGTTGGTGGAAGCTAGTTGGTTAATACAGGCACGGTCTAGGATAGATCCGGTGGAACTATATGACGAGGAATAGTAGCCGAGGTTATATAATATAATCTATATAATCTATATAATCTGTACGGTCTGTATAGAGCGTATAGAGCGCATGTATCTCACGGGGCGAAGGGATTTCTTAGGAGTATGGTTGTGTATTTAAAGGACCACAGTCCTTACCCAGATAGTTCTCTCTTCGTAGTAAATCTTAGAATACAATTGGAGTTAATCTGTTAGGCAACCACTCCACCAGTTATTATTACGTTGTTGATTTGTTCTTACCTATATACCTAGCCTAATAATAGGACCCACTGTAGTTCCTACTACAAGGTTCCGTTACATAGACTACAGCAAACCAAGCCTATAGCCCTCTATTTATGGGATATCTTACAAGCCTATATATAGTCTAATACCTACCTAAGTAGGGATATCTTTATATAACCACCCCCTGAGCTTAACTTACAACTAGGAACAATTTTATAGGTTATAAAACCACTTTATAGAGTGCCAAAAGCTAGAAACCACTAGTTTAAGACATATTACCAGCATCACATCTATAAACTTAAGATGGAGCAGTTAACCTATAATCCTTGCCTCCTATACACTCTATTAAACGGCCTTAGTATTATTAGGCTCCAAATAGATAATACTCTCTTTTTAGTGGACCAGACTTTTGCGGAATAGAGGAGACTAAACTATAAGAAGCTAAGTTCCTGGCAAAGCCATAAGAGTAGTTAACTAAGCAGACTCTAATTAAGTTTAACGGAGGCTTAATTATATAAAAGGGCAACTTAATCTAGCTAACCTAGGAACACCAAGCTTAAAACCTAAAGCTTATTATAGCAAAGCCTACAGACCTCACCAGTTCCCGCGGAGAGACCTATAAGACCATAAATACAAAGGACCAATACGCTGCATAGCGTGTAAGAGGCGCCTATATTGCCACAGTCTGCCAACCCAAATCTGCCTATAACTTATCCTTTGTGGCCCAGGCAGTAGATCCGCAAGAAGAAAATATTAAGCAGCTTAATAAGCGCATTTAATAGCAGATTAATAATGCGATAAGAGGACTTACTTTTATACCGCTAGACCTAAATTCCATTAGCGTAATGGTATTTATAGACGCCTTCTTCGCCAACAATAGGGACCTGTTATCGCAAATTGGCTTTGTGATTATACTTACGGACCATAATTAAGACGTAAATATACTATATCGGCCTTTAATTAAATGCAAATAAGTAACCGGCAGTATACTAGCTTCTGAACTATATGCACTAGCCCATAGCTTTAATATAGCAGCCGTAATCAAATTAACGGTCCAAAAGATCCTATAATTGGAGCAGCTACCCCTGGTTTTATGCACCAATTTAAAGTCCCTCTACGACTGCCTAGTCAAACTAGGTACAACATAAGAGAAGAGGCTCATAGTCAACCTAATGTGCTTACATCAGGCCTATAAACAACGTGAGATTACGGAGATCAAATAAATCAGCAGCGAAGACAACCCAGTAGACGCCATAACTAAGGCAAAGCCGTATTAAGCTCTAAAAACCCTAATTAACACAAATAAGCTTAACCTAAAGGTCACAGAATGGGTGGAACGAGACTAACAGAGCACCTATAGTCCATTTACAGCCTATCAAAAGGCTGTACGGTTTGTTTACAACCCGTCAGAAGGCTATATAGTACATTTACAGCCCGTTAGAAGGCCATATAGCTTATTTTACGGACCGTAAGCAGGACTTACGGCCAACTTAGAGCACCGTTTGGAAGGCAGGCCAGAGGGCACCTTAGGAGGGATTTCCTATATATTTTCTTACGTGTTTTATGGTTCTATTAAGGTAATTACAGAGGTTATATATAAGTGGTTTCATTTTTCAAGTACCGCTAGTATATAATTACAGCACCTGTTATACCAACCGCGTGCTTAAGCGTTCGGTACATTAACCACGCGTTTACGCGTTTAGTGCACCAACCACCCACTTACGCGTCTAGTGCACTCCTAGAGCACTAACTAATTAAGGGGGAGGCGCATTAGTATATAGACTACGTAGTCTGCTTTATACAATCAATAGTCACCACCATCTAAAAGAGCATACGATACTATACGTATTTCGTGCCCCTGGATACGACTTAATTGTACTATTAAGTTAGTACAAATAACTAAAGATATATTACCTAAATTTAATTATTTTTACTATAAGACCTTCTTTTAGGTCTTATAGTAATACTTAATAAAATACTACTTCTTAATTACAGCTATATTATTAAGATATATACACTATATAATTTGCTTAAAATATATTAACTTAATAGAGGAGAAATAAAATAGACTTAAGGGTTATAATATTGAATAGAGTAACAATAAAAAGTCTTTTTTTAATATATAGTAAATTTATTAATAATAGTAATAATATACTTAATAAGCAAGTAATATAAATAAGAAATAACGTACCTTAAAACTTACTAAAAAGTAAAAGATTTACACTTTAATATTTTTAATAACCACTGAATAATAAATTCTAATAATTTAGATTTAGGCTTTTATATACACTTTATAAATTTTATTAAAGTTATATAGTAAATAATTTAATGGTTTTTAAGATATAGTAATTTAGCCTTATTTTAGCCCATAAATTTTAATGTCTTAAATACTATTAAACTATTTATTATATATCTTTAATAAAAACTATAAAGTATATATAAAAGTCTAAATCTAAATTATTAGAATTTATTATTAAGTAGTTGTTAAAACATTAAGGTATAAATTTTTTAATTTTTAGTAAGTTTTAAGGTACGTTATTTCTTATTTATATTACTTGTTTATTAAGTATATTATTAAAAAAACATCTTTATATATAAATATATTAAGTATATAATAAGTATATAGATCTTACTATTGATATCTAGACCTTACTAAATAACTACCTTTAAAAAGGAGCTCTTGCTATAACCGGCCTAAAAAGACCAAAACTATCTAAAAGAACCCTAAAAAACCCCTAGAGAATCTCCCTAAGGTGCATATATTATAGGGGAGGCACACGTCAAACGACGGTAGTTTGCACTTGCGTGCAACTGCCAGAACCACGCCTAGTAATGGCCCTCTACAATAAAGATAGGCGACTACCACACCATAAAGTAAAAATACCTCTATTAAGAAGGTATCTAACAAAATATAAAGCCTATTAGACGCGTTTAGTATCCAAAACTATAGGGGAGTAACTGTTAGCTATAACGAACTAACGCAGCTAGTAGAATGGCTCCGCTAGTCTAGTAAACCTTAGGCGCCCCTCTAGCAAACCCTTAATTAAATCCTCTAATGGCTAAGTAAAATTAAAAATAAATAAAAAACCCCCTTACCGGCGAACCGCATCTAGGCCGCTATAGCTACGCTTTTATAGTATAGGGAACCTACTTCCCTTAAAATAATAACTTTGTATATAATTATAATATAACTAAATATAGAAAAAGTAGAGGGGCTTAGGGGATAATTAGAAATAGAAGTCCTTATAGAGATTTATAAAGAGGTCTATAACACTATTATAGTCCAATACCTTAGGAGCGAAGATATTAGAGTTACCCTAAAGGACTAATAGGTAAAGGAACGAGCTATAAGGGTAATAAATAAGCTAGGAGAATGCATTAGCATAAAAGTGCTCTGTAAAGATTACCTAGTTAAAGTCCTAGCGGTTTCTATAAGCCTTAGGGTAAAAAAGGGACGCTAGGTGGATAATATAGTAACTATATAAGAGATAGTAAAACAAACAGAACGCCTTATACTAGGTCTTAAGATTACCTAAATCTAATAGCTTTAATAGGAAAATATAAACTAAGTATATAATAAAAACAATAAAAGGATATAAGGGTCGCCAAAGACTTGCTAGGGAGACGCCAGTTAAACGCATGGCTCCCTTATTATTAGCACACATACGCTAGAAATACAAAAACTCCTTATCTAAAAAGGAATAATTATAAATGGCCTTATATATAATATAAGGCTCTATAACTATAGACTACGCCTAAAACAATACTATTATTATATATAATAGGGATACACCTAATCCATATACGTAGTACAGGTGTGCTGCGGCCACTATATAGGCCTCCATAATATAAGACACTGCTTAAATTAAGACTAAATAAAATATATAAACTACTACTAAAGCATATATAAGGCATAGGAGAGAGAAGACTGTATTAAATATAGAAGATAAAATGTAAGGGCTTAATAGCTACAGGAATAACTATATATTAGGTTATATAAATAGGAATAATAGATAATAAGCTAGGGGGACATAGGTGCCTTTCTAGCGTTTCCTACCTTTATATAACGGGACTAGCCCAATTACAGTAGGAATGTCTTAGTGAAACACTTGACAGATAAATTCTAAAGCTTTAACCAAATTCTGCCAAATTCCGCTAGCTTAATTAACTTCTGCCAAGTTCTGCCAGATTAATTAAATTATACTAAAGTCCGTTAAAGACCGCGTATATATATACGCACACATTAACCACCAAGACCCCTAACTGTTTAATTATATAATTCTCTCATTATTTCTTTCTCTTCTTTATATAACGTCTTATTCTCTGCAAGAGCTATATACCCTTAGATTTAGATAGAATTTATATTATTCCTTTAAATCTTCCCTAAAGCCTCTTCGCGCCCTAACACTATGTTATATTAAAATAACTATTATTAAAATGGCAAATGAACCCAAATCCCCTTTAATAACTATAAGCATTATATCCCTAGTTAGGGAATAGTTAACTATAATACAACAGTCCTTTATAAATGCCTTAGCTTAGTAGTAGGCTGTACTGGAAGCCCAGTATTAATAATTAATGGAAGCACTCCGCGAAGAACTCTATAATGTTAAAACACTTATATTAGAGACCCTAACACCGCCTGCAAACAAAATTAACATAACTATATCCGAGCCTGGCCCCTTAAATGCGAACTCTGAACTAGTAATGGTAACTTAACCTATATCTATAACAAATTTAATACTTACTATAAAATCTAAAAAGCTCCCCAATCCTCTAATATTTAATGGAAATTAAAACAACTTATATCCCTTTATAACCAAGCTCCGTCTTAAACTTTTAATAAACTATAACTAATACCCTACTAAAGCTAGCAAGGTTAGCTATAGAATATCTTATTTAAGTAAAGACGCTGCATATACTATAGATCTAATCTTCTATAACGGCGCCTTTATTAATTTTAAAATCTTTATCTCTCTGCTAGAACAAATATATAATAATACTAGCCACAAACATATAGCTGTTACCAAACTTGAAAACCTATAATAATAGAACCAAGACTTTACCAGCTTCTTTTTGGAATTTTTAGGCCTTATTGGCGAACTAGATTAGAATAAAGCCGCTAAAGCCGCTGCCCTATAATAAGCTATTTTAGATAAGATTAGAGCCTAGTTAGTAGGCAGAGAACTGCCAAAAAACCTATCTAAATTTGCTATAATATGTTAACAAATTAATAAGGACCTTTAATATAATAAATAGACTTATTCTCTAAAGCCAACTACACCTTATATTTAGAACTCTATAAAACTAGTATATACCCCAAAGCGCAATCCGTCTTTAAAATCTAAAAGCCCTATATATAACCCTATGGACCTTAATACCGCTCAATCCTATACATCCTTAGGAACTAATAAATAAAGAATTTAAGCCATAAATGGAGAATGCTTTAGATGTAGTAAAAAGGGACATATTTAAAGGAATTGTCAAACCTACCCTTTTAAAAAGGTCCGCTGTAGTTCCTCCCGGTCCTTAAATTATACTCACTTTATAAATTATACTTGGTTGCTATAAAGCATCTTGCCTTTAGTTAACTTAAAAAACAAATTATTTTAAGGCCAAGTTGCGCCTTAAAACAAGAAGTAGAAGAGTATAAGTGTCTAGGCTCTTCTAGCGGTAATATATAACACAACTCCCTTAATATACTTAGTGTCACGGCACAGTCCTAATGCGTACTGCCTCGTACTATTTCCTACTATTAGCTGGCCCACTACTAGCGCCTTGGCAGCTGCCCCTACTGTTTATATACGATACCCCCTTTTACCTCCTTCTCCTCTTTATACCATAATGTAGTTATTCAGCCTATTAGCATTATAGCACTGTAATAGTTTATGGTATCTCCTCTTGCGCCCTATTGCGATCTTTATTCTCCCTAGTCTACTGTCCCTATTTTCCCAGTATAATCGCGACCCGGCGCGACTGATAATACTATACCACAGTCCCAGATAATCTTAGTACAGTTCTAAACAATCTTAGTATAGTTCTAGATAATCTTAGTATTGTCTTAAATAATCTTAGCATTATAGCCAGCCTTATAGATTTTAATTACCCTGCCCAGATCCCCTAAAATAGGTGACTAAAATACCCTATTAGCGAATATACGCAAAGCGCTCGCCCGCCTCTTTAATACCTCCTATACTAACATTGCCTGGGCAATTAGGAGTAGTCTAGAGTACCCTAAGGACCTTAATATGGCAGGAACATTTCAGTACCTCTCTATATATACAACCCTTTTGACTAGCGTTGAGAGCGGTCTCTAAACAGTCTATGATAAAGGCCGGACTGTAAAGTCCTAACTTAAAGAAGCTTAATATAGAATTAACTCCCTTAAGACACTTAAACTATGTGTAAAGCAATATGAATAGCAAGCTTTAGCATATACTAAGACTATATAAAGCCTAAGCTCTTAGATTACTATACTTACCTAAACCATTGCCAATAAGAACACCGCTACTAGCTCTCCTCCCCTAGCTAAGCCTTATAGAAAAAAGCGTAAAGTAAAAGACCCTACCCTATTTAATGGCAAGGGATCGCCAACTAAAAAGCAAGAAAAATTTAAAATATAGGAAATAAAGATCCAAGGCGTTTTCTATAGAGATATAAAGTGCTTTAAGACCCTAATGGACAAAGTCCTCTATATGTTAGATATGCTGACAGATAGGGCTTATAACTATATTAAGCATGGCCTTAATATGCTATATATACACCCAAATAACTTAAGCAAATGGGCCTTCTCTAACTGAAAGTCTATGTTTGCGTATATAAAGAAGCACTATAAGACCATAAATACAACCTAAGCGGCTAAGAATAAATTAGACACCTTAAGCTAAGGTAAGCGTAATTACTAGTCCTGGAAAGCAGCGCTTAATAAATTAATAATAAAAGCAAATAAGACTAAGGAACAAAAGGTAGATCTACTTAGGAAGAATATTTTATTTAAAATAAAGGACTTAGCTCTTACCCTTAGCCGCAAAATTGACGATACTAACTATAAGGGCTAGAGTAAGCAAATGGACGTGTTTGCTTATAACCTATAGAACCACGCCCACTATACTAAGCTAAATACCGCTAAGCTAAGTACTGCTGGCGGCTATTAACCTATACTACCTAATAACAACACCTTAGTACTAGCACTATAGAATAACCTAATAGACCTTAACGCCGTTAAATTTGGCGGCGGTAGTAGTAGCCTCCCTAATAACGTCCAAAGACATTATATGGATAACAGACTCTACCTAGCATGTGGTTAACCTAGCCACTAGAAAGATGCTTATAACCCTAAAACAAACCTAAATCCCCTTTTAATACTATCGCGCTAACCCCTTTCTAGCCATAGCGGATTCTTTAGTAGAGGGATTAGTAACCGAAACGACAACTATAGATAGGGACGTGGGTTTAGATACAGAGACCTACCCCTATAATTCCCTTCCCTAATACAGCCCTAGCCGATGGTCCCGTATATAAACTACGGATAAGTGCTCCATACCGCTACTAACTATAAGACCGGCTATGTCCTTAATAAAGTACCCCCTAGTATATATACACCGTCGGAGACTAATACGTTAGAATATACTAGCTAAGACTATAGCTATTAGCTAAGCCCTATAATCTAGTTATTAAAAGACTAACCCTTAGACTAAGTTGCCTCCAAGGGTTAAAACTATATAGGGAGGAGGATAAAAGGATTAGATCTATACTACTAGATTAGTTAGATCTTATTTTAAGTTAGCTACTACTTAACCTTAGAATAGTAAATAATAATAGGAATGCTATCCTTATTTAGACCTACCTCTCCTCACTACGCAACCTACTCCTATAAGTTTTCATTAAAACAGTAAGCCTTGTTAACAGTAGTAGTACAGCACTAGTGTTTATAGACAAAGACTCCTAGTCCTAAAACCACTCTGCCTTGCTAATAGACTCCTATCTAGCTTTATTACCTACTACTTTATAGCAAGAATGATAATCGGCCACTATACAGAATCCATACTCTTCTATATTATAAAGTTATTACTCTTAATACTAGTAATTCTTAAAATGCCCTAGCTTAAAAAGTATAACCTAAAACCAGACTTCCCCACTCTAGAGCTTAATTTTAACTCTAATTATTATATCTATAACTATCTCCCATGGTATATTCCTAACTGTAACTAAGTAGTACTATGCGGACGCATTATATAGCTAACGCTTAGATACTATTAGCTGATAGTAAAAGAGGTGCCTAATACTAGTGAGCTAATATACGCAGTAAATAAAACAGAGATTCTAGAAGACTGGACTACCGCCCTATTTCCAAAAAAATAAACACTGCTAGAACTATAAGTCCCCCGCATACATCCACTTAACCTAGGTTAGCTAATAAGACACCTAACTTTAAGTTATTTACCGTATGTATATATAACCGCACGTATAACAGCTAAGGGCGTTATAGCCAAGACTAAAACTAGAGCAATTAAGACCTCCCCCCTATAATACCCAACCTCACACCCGTCTTCTGCGTGTACTGTGTAAGGCCGCCGCCTTATTTCCGCCCCCCTAGGCCAACTAAGCCGTACCAGCCTAGCCATAGCACTAGAGAACTAGATATGCCCTAACCTAAATAACATTAAATGCACTTATACCGTTAATTTTACTCAGTTCTATAAACAAAAAGGCGTAAAGGTGATAAGGATCTATATAGTGGAGCTAGTGGAACTAGTTAAATAAAAAGAACACTGATAGCTGCTTAAGGAGCTACCTATAGGCCTAATAGAAGTACCGAACCTGTTAAAAAGGTCTTTCCGCTAGCTAATAGAAGGCGATTATATAATAGAGAAAGCCTGTAAAGCGCTACCCCCTTATTTTTATAACTTTTTTAAGATAAACCTAAAAACCAAGTCTAAGTTTCTACGTTAGAAGATAGTTAATACTGATATTAAGAAATTTCTAAAAGGCAAACCAGGATTAACCTATAAGGATATTTTATAATACTTACTAAAAGAGTTTTATAAATATATTAAACACTTCCTCCCTAAGAACACAGATAAGCTGCCCCCTTACTAACTATAGGACCACAAAATTAAGATTATACCAGGAAAGCAGGCTTTATACTATAAAAACAGACCACTCTCACCCACTAAACTTAGCTGTGTAAAGAAGTGGATTAACAAGATGCTGGATAAGGGTTTTATCCACGAATCGACCTTACTAGCTACTACATCACTCCTCCTTGTAGTGAAACCTGGCGGTAGTATACGAATCTGCTATAACTACCAAGGCCTAAATATAATTACTATTAAGAACCGATACCTACTACTACTAGTCCGCGAGACACTTAACGTACTCTATAGTGCTAAGTACTTTACTAAGCTTGATATAATTGCTGCGTTTAACTAGATCCGGATCGCGGAAGGCTATAAGTAGCTTACAGTATTTATTACCCGGTTTGGACTCTATAAGATGCTAGTTATACTATTTAGTCTCTATAACGCGCCCGCTATATTCCAAAACTATATTAACCATGTTTTATATAACACCCTTAATAACTACTGTACTATATATCTTAATAATGTCCTTGTCTTCTTAAAAATACGCGCCAAGCATATAAAATACATAAATAAAATTATCCAGAGACTTGGTAATGCTGGACTCTAGATTAATATTAATAAGTTTAAGTTTTATACTACTAAAATAAAATACCTTAGCTTAATTATCTTAACTAACGGCATAACTATAGACCCTAAGAAGGTGCAGGCCTTATAGGAATAGAAGGACCCGACGTTAGTTAAGGAACTATAGTAATTTCTTAGCTTCGCGAACTTCTACCAATAATTCATTTAAGGCTATTCTAAGGTAGTTAAGCCTATGACCAGGCTATTAAAAAAGAGCATTAGCTGGTTATAGGGCCTTAATTAAGCACAGGCATTCTAGACCCTAAAAATAGCGTTTACTAAAGCACCGGTCCTAGCGTATTATGACTACACAAAGAAGACTATGGTAGAGATAGACGCCTTAAACTAGGCTTTAGGCAGAGTGCTCTATTAAGCCAATAAAAGTAATAAGCTTAAGCTAGTTGCATTCTTCTCTACTAAGCACTTAGCCCCTAAATGCAACTATAAAATATATAATAAGGAGCTCCTAGCAATTTTTAAGGCACTAAAAGAATGGCGTCCCAAACTATAAGGAACTAAGCAGCTATTTAAAATTATCACAAACTATAAAAACCTCTAGACCTTTATAATAATAAAACAACTAAACTAGCGCCAAGTCCGCTGGGCTAAGTTCCTTTCCTAATTTAACTTTATTATTACCTATAGGCCTGGCACTAAAGCCACAATCCTAGACGCTCTTAGCCGCCTTCTAGGTGTTGTACCTGCCAATACTAATAATGAACGTCTATGACACTGAGACTGCGTTGTCTTACCACTAAAGAAAGTTAACCCTACTATCCTAGAAGAACTACTGAGCAAATCCCAAAACCAGAGCATTAAAGACTTTATTGTAGTAATAGACCTAAAGCCTAAGAAAAAAACCCTTAAGGAGCTTATTAAGAATGCCTATAAAGAGAACGAACTCGCTAGGAATATGTTAGCTGCACTACGTAAATAGGAAGACCGTAAAGCACGCTGTTGGCCCAAGTAGATTAGGAAGCTGCTCCGCTGTAATAAATCCAAATGTTTAATTATTGACGGCCTAATCTACTATAGGAATTAAGTATTTGTCCCTAATTCACATAAACTCTAACTAGAAGTTGTATACCGCACATATAGTTTAGGTCCTGCGGGTCACCTGGGCCGCGTTAAAACACTAAACCTCCTTAATTAAACGTATTAGTGGCTAGGTATTTTACAGTTTACAGCTACCTTTATAAAAGACTGCGCTTTCTGCTTCTGTATAAAGACCCCACGTTTAGCACCGCCCAGTTTCCTAAAACCACTAGAACTACCAGTCCGCCTATAGACTAATATCTCTATTAACCACATTGTTGACCTGCCTAAGTGCCTTTATAATAGCAAAACATACAGATACATCTTTATTATTATTAACCGCCTAATAAAGATGAGACACTTTATTCCTGTCACTAGCCTAGATACTAAGGAGCTCATTAAAGCATTTATCTATACTGTTTATAAGTTATACGGCGCTCTAAATACCATTATTTCTAATAGAGGCTCTTTATTCGTTTCTGACTTCTGGCGTTGCCTAAATTAGCGCCTAAAGGTAACCCTAAGCCCCAGCTCTATATGGCACCCTAAAATAGATGGTCAAACCGAGATTGTTAATATAGCAATAAATAAGTACCTACGCGCCTTTATAAGCTTCACCTAAGATGACTAGGTAGATTAGCTCCCCCTTACTAAGTTTACCACAAATAACCAGGTTAATAAGACTATGGGAATCTTACTATTCTTTGCCAACTATGGCTATAACCCACATCTAGGCGTCGAACCAATAGGCCTCTAGCCATCAGCCCTGTCTGTATATGCAAAGAAGGAGTACCTATAAGCTAATACTATTGCCAACCGCTTTAAGCGCGTCTTAACCTAGCTTAAAGCCCTAGCTTGTATCTCCTAGCGACGATATAAAGATAACGCTAATATAAAACAAGACAAAGGTATAATATTTAAAAAGGATGATATAGTTATAGTTAGCCTTAAAAATATGAAGACTAACTAGCCTAAGAGGAAGTGGGATAATAACTAGGATGGACCCTAGCCCGTCCTAGCTGCCTATAGAGGAGTAGTCGTAGTTAACCTTCTAGACTATATCCATGTTAATAAGTCTTTCTATACTTTAAAAGTCCGCCTTTAGTTCCCTAAAGAGATCTCTAGTTAAGCACGCATTAATAAAGAGGAACGTTATAATATTATAGGCAGGATAGCTAAAAGGGATAACAACGGCAATATTATAGATAAGTAGGAATTTAAAAAGATCCTTAATATATATAATAAACAAATAGACAAGCATAGCTTAATATACTATATTAAATAGAAATATTATAATAAGAAAACCTGGGAACCTAAGAAATCCCTAAAAGGGTGCGAGCGCGTACTACTAAGGTTTTATAAACAATACCCTAAAAAGCTAGGACCCCCAGACTGGGCATAAGATAAGGAAGAGCCACACTAAGGCTATAGCCGACCACGAAGGTAATTTGTGGTAGTTAAAATCTTATGGAACTTTAACCGCCGGTCGAAGTTGTCTAATTAGTTGGTTTTTTGCCAAGAAGCGCCATATAGTGGTAGTATGGAGTTCTGCCAATTTTATTTATTAAGCTAACTAATTAAGAGTTTCCATGCCCGGCATAGAAAATCGCTATTGGCTTGGTTAAGGGCGGTAAGTAGAAGTGATATTTTTACAGCAAAAATAGGTTACTTATTTGGTTTAGGGACTAAACCTTCTAGGGAGGGGAGTACTGTTACGGCATAGTCCTAATGCGTACTGTCTCGTACTGTTTCCTACTATTGGCTGGCCCACCACTAGCGCCTTGGCGGCTGCCCCTACTATTTGTGTACGATACCCCCTTTTACCTCCTTCTCCTCTTTATACCACAATGTAGTTATTTAGCCTATTAGTATTATAGCACTGTGACACTTAGCAAAATTTAAATACTTAGAAAGTGGAAGGAAGTATAAATCCTTATAGATAGCGGAGCTACTAGCAGAGGCTTTATTAATATAAACCATATAAAAACTTAACGCCTAAATTTAAAGAAACTTAATAAGCCCTAAGGCCTACAAAGCTTTAACAGCAAACCCTTAATATATGGCAAACTAATGCACTATACTCTTGTAAAATTGCGGATAGGTAAACACCTTAAATATATTTCCTTATTTATAATACCTTTAAAGCATTATAAGGTAATACTTAGACATAGATAGCTAAAACAACATAACCCTTTAATTAGCTGGGTTAAAGAAACACTAAAGTTATTACTTAAAAAACCATTTGCCCTACAAACACGTACACAACTATTTAAATTTAATATAATACAAATTGCCCTTACTACAAACCTTAAACCTAAATAATAAAGCCCTAACTGCCAATCACAGTAAAAAATGCGAAGATGTTATAACAAAACCTCTTAAAATTCGTATAATATAGGCCGCACCTTTTATCTTATTAGCGAAAAGATGAGATTATAAAATCTTTGCTATAACCATAGAAGATATTAAGAAAGCACTAGAGCCGAAATAATATACTAATCCTTAACCTCTTATACCTAAAGAGTACTATAATCTAATTAACAAGTTTAAAAAATAATTTATAGACCAACTAGCCCCATACTAAGATAAGTATAATTTTAAGATAGAACCTAAGCCTGGCATAACACTAAAGTTTGGTCTATTATATGGTATATTATAAGAAGAGCTACTTATAATGTAATAATACCTTAATAAGTATCTAGAAAAAGGATTTATTCGCCCTAGTTAATCTCTATTTACCTTACCTATACTATTTATTAAAAAACCAGGAGGAGGCTTAAGATTTTATATTAATTATTAAGTTTTAAATGTAATTACAATTTAAAACCAATATCCAATTCCCCTAATTTAAGAGACGCTTAACTATTTAGTAAAGGTATAGTACTTTATAAAGCTTAATATAGTTGCTATCTTTAATAAAATTCGTATATATAAAGGAGATAAGAAGTATATAGCTTTTTGTATATAATGGGGACTTTTTAAATACCTAATAATGCTATTTAGCGTAAAGAACGGTCCTAGTACGTTTTAGCAATATATTAATAATATGCTTTATAAATTCTTTAATATATTTATTACCGCGTATATTAACAATATCTTAATCTACTCGTCCTTGCTTTCTAAATATTAGAAATATATTAAAATAGTCCTTAAACGCTTATAAGATATGGGCTTATAATGTAATATTAAGAAATACAAGTTCCACACATCTAAGGTTATATACTTAGGCTTAATTATATCCCGCAATAGAATCAAAATAGACCCTAAAAAAGTTGCTATAATTATAAACTAAGAAAGCCCTAGTAACGTATAAGACATTTAAGGATTTCTAGAATTTGCAAATTTCTATTACTAATTTATTAACCACTTCTTAGAAACTGCTTAGCTGTTAGAAAACCTAATAAAAAAGAATATAAAATTTAAATAGACCGCTAGATGCGAATAAGCTTTTAATAACTTAAAATATCGCTTTATAACTACCCTAATTCTTACTTACTTTAACCCTAACCTTAAATATATTGTTAAAACAGACTTATCTAATTATGCCCTAAGGGGAGTATTGTTGCAATATAATAAGAACGGCGAGCTATATCTAGTAGCCTTTCTCTCCTAGAAACTTACCCCCACTAAATTAAACTATAAGATATATAATAAGGAACTGCTTATAATTATTAGATGCTTTAAACAATAGCGTCCTAAGCTTAAAGGATTATTGTTTCTAATACGCGTACCAACAGACCATAAGAACCCATAGTACTTTATAACTATAAAGCAATTAACATAGTGCCAAATTTATTAGGCTAAATACTTCTTATAATTTAACTTTAAGATTATATACTAACTAGGCAAACTTAATTAGAAGCCTAATATATTAATATAACAATTATAGGACCTACCTATAAACGCTTTAGATAAACGGATTATAAATTAATTACGGATCTTATTGCCCCCTAAATATTTTAAAAAACTACATCCTATATTCCTAGATACGGAACTTAATAGAAATAAATTAGAAGTTAATAAATAGGAAATAGAAATTAATAAGCTAATAGAATATAAATATAAGAATAATATATAGATAATAGATATAATAAAAGCAATTTAAACAGGAAAACGACAGTATAAGGATATTATACTTGTTAAATACAAAATTTAAAATAATCGATTATACTATTAACAGAAGGTAGTAGTTCCGAATTCTAAACCTTTACAATTTAAGATACTTAATTTTATATATAACTCCCCTATAATAGGGCATCCTAGCTATATAAAGACTTATAAGATTGTTTAACAAGCATATTACTAGCCTATAATGTATAACTATATATAAAAATATATTTAAGTATGCAGGATATACGTGCATAGAAAAACCTCTTACGTAAATAAATAAGGAGTACTTTAACCACTACCAATCCCAATGCAAGGATGGCGCGATATCTTAATTAACTTTATAGTTAACTTGCCTAATAGTAACGGGTTTATGAATGTTATAGTAGTCGTTAACCATCTTATAAAAATGCGACATATAATACCCATAGACTTAATTAACGCGATATTAGTAGCTAAATATTTTATTAAGTATGTCTTTAAGCTATATAGACTTCCTAACTTAATAATATCCAACTATAGAAACCAGTTTATTTTAGACTTCTAGCAAGCTCTATATAAATAATTAAGTATTTAAACACGACTTTTAACTGCATTTTATCTAGAGATAGATAGTTAAACTAAAATTGCGAACGCAATTATAGAATAATACCTATAAATATACTACTCCTACCTGCAAGACAACTGGGAAAAATGGCTGCTTTTAGCTAAGTTTACTACAAATAATATAATAAACGCATTAATAGACGTGACGCCGTTCTACGCGACCTATAGATAAGACCCTTAACTTAGATTTAAACTATAACCTAAAATTAACATAATAGGACCCACGATTAAATGGATCTAGTTAATTAACACGTATAAATTTACTAATTAAATAAAGCAATTAACGGAACTATTATAAAGTAAATTAATGTATATATGACGGGCTTGTATAACTGCTTCTAAACCAAAGCTTGTAGATTGCTACTATATAAGAATACTAAGCTAAGGAGAAGAAGGAGAAGAAGATTATTGGAGACTAATAAGATACAAGGGGTTACTAGGGCGCTAGTAGCAAGCGAGCTAATGGCGATTTTCTATGCCGGACATAGAAAATCCTAATTGGTTAGCTCTACGAGTAGTGCTAGTAGATTGCCTAGAACTACAGCAAATTGCCTTAGAAACGGCAATATAGCAGGTAATATGCTCCAGCACTATTATATCACCCCCCTCCCCCCCCCCCCCTTTCCTAAAAAAGCCTACCCTTAAGCTTTGTCTAAGTTCTTTATTATTGTTTAGGTTATTATAGTTATCTAACCCCTCTTCCTAGCATTTAATCTAGCTATTTAATTTATGTGGTGGTCTAGGGAGATTTAGGTAGGCTAGGTAGAAATCTTATAGCTTATAGGGAGAGTACTTAAAATTAGATGGGGGTACTATTTCTGGATTTTTGTTATAACCTACCTAGCTTATATAGTATTTTAAGGTACTATGGTCCTTCTTAACTACTAAGATCTCTTTAACTTCCTACTCTTCGTCCTCTATAATCTAAATTAGTAGTAGGGGGTTATTATACTGTCTAGGCAATAGGTTATCTATGGCCTTTTGCAGTTGGTTTAGAAAGAATATAGGGTGGATTTTTATTAACTCTGGTAGCTTAACTTTAAAAGGGTGCCCTACCTTCTTAGGGATTTTATAGGGGCCAGCTATTTAGTGGTCTAGCTTATGGCTTGGTCTCTAGGTCTTCTAGTTCTTTATTAACACCTATACCTTATCTCCTATATAGAAGTCTACCTTGTAATAATGTTGGTTTATATTAGCCTCTTTCTTCTCTTATACCTTTTCTATAATTGCTTAGGCAGTCTCCTAGGCTCTATATATTCTCTTAGCGAATGTCTGGGCCTCTTTATAGCTAAGGCGTTCGCGGGCCATTATAGGTCCTATAGGTCTATTCCAATTAAATGATATTTATAGCTTATATCTATAGAGTAACTTAAATAGTAATATTCCTATACTATTATAAGGGAGCGTAAGCTATACGTAGTCTATTATAGGCAGTAGTTCTAACTAGTTGTCCTAGTAGTAATTAATAAAGGGGCGAAGTTGCTGGTTAAGGTATTGGTTTATAATCTTGGTTCAGCTATTGGTCTAAAGATAGAATACAGTAGAGAGCTTAACCTTAATCTTAAGGATACTGTAGAATTTATCCTAGAAGTCCAATATAAACTAGGGTTTATAATTAGAGATAATTAATTTAGGAGCGCTATAGATCTAGTAAATGTTATTAATATATATATGGGCTATATCCTTTGCAGTTATAGTCTTAAAGTAGGGGAGGGAAATAGCTTACTTGCTTAGTTAGTTAACTACTATAAAGGCTATATTATAGCTATATTTATCCTTTAGGAATAATTTAAAGTCCATTATAATATACTGCTAAGGGTGTTTGGGAACTAGCAGTGGTTATAACTATTTAGGGGTTTAATCCCTAGGGGTATCTGCTTATTTATAAGTATAATAATTCCTAATAAATCATTCTATGTCGGATAGGAGTCCTTACTAGTAGTAGTAAGGCGCTAGTAGTTAGTGGGTCTTATCTTAACTAGGGTGCGCTGTAAAGACTTAATAGTAGGCTTTACGGATTAGTTCTATTTATAGGTTATTAATATCTAGAACTATAAGCCGTTCTTAGTATCAGAGCAGTCTGTCTTCTATTTCTAAATTAGGGTTGCCTTTTATAGCTTAGTCGTAAAGGACTTTTAGAGATTTAGCTATATGGTTTGTGATTAGGATGCGGTTAATTAGTCCTATTAGTTTATTTAGGGTCTCTCCTTCTATAGGCGCTAGCTTATTTTATTTGGAGCTTAGTTTCTTAAGGATATATAGGTCGAGCTGCTTGGGATAGAGGAGGGCATATATCTAGTGCTAAGCCTTTAGCTTATCCTATGGTTCCACATCCTATTCTCTTTAGGTAAGGGTATTAGCTTTAGAATTTTACCTATTAGGGCGGTATATAATTATAAAGAAGAATTAGAAGAGTATTTTAGCCTATTTAGCCTATTAACTGGTAAGCTGCTTTGTTATTATAAAATACTTAAGGGCTTTATAATTAGTATAGACTTTAATCTAAGAGTTTATGCTTTTAAGCTCTACGCGCTATTGGGACAATAATTGTATAATAGCTAGCATTTCCTTACTGTGTACCTTGTAGTTATACTTAGCTAGGGCTATTGTTTTTAAGAAAAACGTAAGAGGGTACTACTTGCTATTTAGGTGTAACTGTAAGAGAACTTCCGCTACTATTTTATTAGAGGCGTCCGTTTCTAGCATTAATTTAAGGTTTAGGTTATAGTGATAAAGAACTAAAAAGGAGGTAAGTTGGTCCTTTAACTCCTTAAAAGCTTTTATATAATTATTATTAAAAATAAAAGGCATATTATTCTTAGTTAGTTATATAAGAGGCTTAGCTATAACCCTATAGTTATGGATAAACTAATAGTAGAAGTTATAGAAGCTAAAAAAAGACTGGATGCCTTTTATAGTATAAGGGGGTTTCTAGTTATATATCGCCTTAACCTTCTTAGGGTTAACTTTAATTCTTTTTATGCTAACAATAAACCTAAGGTACTTTATTTGTTTTACTCTAAATTTATACTTCTTAATATTAACTTGTAAGTCCATATTCCACAGCCTCTCTAGGGCCTTTTTAATGTAAACTTAATGCTTAAGTTTATTGTCTAAGTATATAAAAATATTATCTAGGTATGCTATATAGAATTTGTTAAAATAGTTAAAAAGAACATTATTTATATACCGTTGGTATATAGCTGGCCCATTTATTAGTCTAAAAGGAAGGACTTTATATTTATAAGAACTGTAGTAGGTATAGAATGTTATTAGGTCCTTTAATATAGGGTCTATCCTAATTTAGTAGAAAGCTTAGCGGATATTAAGCTTTATAAAGATCTTGGCTTAGCTTAGATGTATAAGAGTCTTATTAATTAGGGGGAGAGGGTAATAATCTTTCTAAGTAATAGTGTTTAGTTTTTAATAGTTAATGCAGAAGTGAAGGCCTTTATTAGGTTTTTTTATAAATAGGATAGGGGAAGTAAAAGGGGCCTAACTTAGTTTAATAAACCCTTTATAGAGGTTGTTAATTAAGTACTATTTTATATCTTTTAGTTCTTTTATAGTTTGCTAGTAAAGGGGGCTATAGCCTAAAGAGTTGTCGGCCTCTAACTAAATCTTATAATTATAGGTTTAGTATAGGGGCAGTATATTTAAAGCTGCTTTTAAGAACGCGTCTTTATAGTTTAAGAGGTAAGTAGGGAGAAGGTACTTAACTAGTTCTTTATTAGTTTTCTCTACTAGCCCTTCTTCTTTCTTGTTAATAATTTGGTTAATTTTATATAAGCTAGTTATAAAGACTTTATTATCCTTCTAATATATATTAAAGTGAAAACCTATAGCACTAATTGCTGTAATATCTACTATAGAAGTGTTGTATAGTAGTAGGGGTGTCCATAGCCTTAGGGGCTTTTAGTATGTTAGTGTTGTCCTTACTCCTTTTAGCTCTTACTATATCTTCTAAAGGTTATCTTTTATATCTTATTAGTATATCCTTTTCCATATTAGCTGGATCTCTATAATTTAGAAGCTATCTATATTACTATCCATTTTACTTCTGTAAGTGGAGTCCTCCTTAAATACAGTGCTTTAGGAGAGTATTACTATTAGTATAGAATTCCTATTTGCCTTGCGGCGGGCATCTTCTTAGGTAAAGGCTAGGTTGCGGTCTTTAATATCCTATTAATAAATAGGGTCAGCCTTTGCGGCTAGTATTTTGCGGTTGGTCCAAATTTCTCTAATAAAGGAGGGTAATTTTGGTCTATTCTCTGGCTAGACAAACTGTCTTTGTTATACGTTTAACCAAATATTAAAGTAGGACATTTATTTTTGGCGAAGAATTATATTATAAGACCCTAGGTTGAGGATGTAAAAGGGGATACTAAACTGGCGTTATCCATTAATAGTAATATATAGCTTTAAGATATGGGTAACTAGCTTACTAGCTTAGCTGTTATAGCCTTTTACTTAAATAGGCTTCTCTAGTTAAGTAGTATTTATATTTAAGAACTTAGCAACGTTATTTATATAAGTAGTATTTATAAAGGCAGAGCTATTTACTCTAGTATTAATAAGGGCATTTATATTTACTATATATAGAACTATAAAGTGTTTTCTACCTATTAGCTGACTTAGATTAATCTCTTTAAGATTAATAGGATACCCTAAGGGGGAGTCTTTCCCTAGGGTTCTTCTTTTCCTAACTTGTTAGATATTTCTTCTTTCTCTATCTCCTTAATATTACCTATATCCTTTAGCTCTAGGTAGGATATAGTAAAGTAACTATTCTTTCTGTAATTAAAGCACGTAACTATGGTAGGGTTAATTAGGGTATTTCAATAAGTATTAACTAAAGGTATAGTACATGGTAAGTTGGGCGAGGCTTATAGGTAGGTAGTTGTAACCACTTTTAGTATAAGGGTAGTTATAGTTTATCTTCCAACGCCAGCTTTTATTAGTATAATAGATAGGTTCCAGTTACTATAGGACCTCTTTAATTAATTAGAATGGGCATTAATTTGTTTTAGTTCTAAATCTAGCAATAAACATTAGGCTCCAAGTCTTTAGTAGGTTAGTAGGTTATTTAAAGCTACCGCAATCTTCTCTTATAGCTAGACTGTTAGCTTATTATATAGGTCTAAGCGGTAGTTCTTAAGGGGAACCTGGCCTTTGCCTGCTAGGTATAAGAACTAAGTTTAAAACTTGGCAAAGGTCTAGTTTAATTTTATTATTAGGCGGTTATAGTTATAGCGGGCATCTTATACTTTATTTGGATTAATATAGATAGCAGCTAGATACTATATTATCTTATTAATAGATATAAACTAAATAGGTAACTTGTCCTTAAACCTAGCCTAGAGGTATTACTAGGTATTCCTAATAGTTTAACCAAAGAGGTAGAGTATTTTAGCTTTTTTAGAGGGAAGTAGTTGTGGTTGGTATGGAGCTTCCCTTATACTTAGATCCTCTAATTTTTAAAGGTAGAGTCTATCCTATTAGATAGTGGTTAAGGGTTAAGGGGCTTAACGGACTTTAATTGCTTTATTATCGTGTCTATACTCTCTATGTATTATATTTAGTTAAGTAAATGGGTTAACTAAGGCTTTATAAAGGGGAGACTGGGCTGTTTTATAAGGTAGTAAGGCTTTCTAGGATCTCCTTTAGAGTCTCTTATATACTTTAAGCTTAAAGATAATTAACCTTTTAATTGGCTGCGAGGGCACGAATCTGCTCGTATATATCTGTAATATTATTATTGTCTTTAATTTCTAATCCCAACTGGATCTTGGGTTCCTCTTAGATAGAGGTAAATCTTTTAGACAAGCTCGCTTTAGTTACCATTGTTGGCTTCCTAAGGTTTATTAGAATTATATAATTTGGTTTTGATTCTGGAGTATAGGTTAAGTATAGTCTGTCCTATAAAAGTGGGATATTATTAAGGCCTTCCTAGACGTGGTAGTATAAGTTTTTTGGTGTCTAAGTATAACGCATTAACGCGTCGTTATAGATGAAGGTCTTCTTTTAAGGTAGGATATTATTAAGGCCTTCTTAGGTAATATAGGGAGAGCTTAGTATAATGTAACGGGCTTGTATAACTGCTTCTAAACCAAAGCTTATAGATTGCTACTATATAAGAATACTAAGCTAAGGAGAAGAAGGAGAAGAAGACTGTTAGAGACTAATAAGATATAAGCGGTTGCTAAGGCGCTAGCGGCAAGCAAGCTAATGGCGATTTTCCATACCGGGCATAGAAAATCCTGATTGGTTAGCTCTATAAGTAGTACTAGCAGATTGCCCAGAAATGCGGCAAATTGCCCTAGAAATGGCAATATAGCAGGTAACGCACTCCAGCACTGTTACAGTATGCTTAAATAGTATAGGAATGGCATGTAAATAAAGGATAAGCTCCCGCATAGGACTTTAAGGAAGGTAATATAGTTTACCTAAATATATAAAGCTTACGGACTTAACGGCCTTTAAAGAAACTTAATTAGAAGTTTACGGGCCCGTACTAAATTAAGAAGAAACTAAGCCCATACGCCTATAAGCTTAAACTGCCGACTAAGATAAAAATATACCTAATGTTTTATGTAGGCTTGTTGCAACCTTTAAAAGACAATCCTATAACTTATAAAGTGCCGCTACCACCTCCTGTAATTGTTAATAATAGTAACAGTTCTTACTTTATTAACTTAATTAATAATATATAATGGAAACTATAATCTAAACAATTTAAACTTCTTATTAAGTGGGAAGGATATAAAATATAAACCTAGGAAACCTATAACTAGATTAAGGCTAACGCGCCTTCCTTAGTAAAAGAATTCTATAGAGACCATCCCTTGCGGCCTGCTCTGGCTAGATGGATATAATATAAAGGCAAATAACTGCCACCTAATATAAATATACGAAACACAATAGCAGGAAGCTCGAATTTAAAAAGAACTCAAAATACACTATGACGTTTATAATATAATTATATAATACGCAAGATGTTAAGGAACTTTAACCGCTAGTTAAAGTTATCTAATTGGTTAGATTTGCCTTGCCAAGACTGCTACCCAACGCTAAAATATAATATGTAATAAAATTATTGAATTCTGAACTAAATTGAACTATTTTAAACCTTCGGCTAAAGGGGGGGGGTACTGTAATAGGACTAGCCCAGTTATAGTAGGAATGTCTTAGTAAAATACTTAACAGATAAATTCTAAAGCTTTAACCAAATTCTGCCAAATTCCGCCAGCTTAATTAACTTCTGCCAAGTTCTGCCAGATCAATTAAATTATACTAAAGTCTATTAAAGACCGTATATATATATATATATATATATATTAACCACTAAGACCCCTAACTATTTAATTATATAATTCTCTTGTTATTCCTTTCTCTTCTTTACGTAATGTCTTGTTCTCTGCAAGAGCTATATACCTTTAGATTTAGATAGAATTTATATTATTTCTTCAAATCTTCCCTAAAGCCTCTTCGCGCCCTAACACTTTAATACTAGGGGGCTAGGCTAGCCATCCTAAGCCTTAACGGGCTAGAAGTGACGCCGCGTAATATTATTAGACTGAATAGAGATATAAGGGTTATAGGGGATATAAGGGAGAGGACGCCCTATAGGAAGACCCCTATAGACAGCTATAGTAAGCTTAAAACTAGGATAATTAAGAATTAGACTTAACGCAGTAAATATAATATTTATAGCTAACCTATAAAAGGTATATAGCCAACTAGTAAGATTAGGGGAAGAACTAAAGATAATAATAGATATAGATATAGAAGCGCTAGTAGAAATATAAAATATGGGAATGGAAAGCTCTATATAAAATAAGTAGCGACTAGGGTGTAGATATAAGAGATAGAAGTTCTAAAAATTCTAGAGAAAGTAGAAATAAAAGAAGTAAGAAATAAAGGAGAGATAAAGGACCCTTACTAGGGGTCCGCTACTTATCTATTATATAGTATAACTGCGGCAATATAAACTACTGTCTAGTAAGGCCCCTACTAAATAGTTTAGACCCAGAGAAACACTATATCCTCGCTATATAAGAGTTGTACTATAATAACCATATATAATTAACATACTGCCCCTAAGGATTTTAGCTCCTATATAAACCAAAAGCAGCTATACGCGTATACTTTATAATTAGTAAGGCTATTAGCCTATCCTTATAGTTATAGCAGGCAGTTAACCTAGATATTATAGTTATAATAATTTAAACATATAGGGGACTGGTATAAATTATTAATATATATAACCTTAGGGTTAAAGGGGTCCTATAAATAGAGAACATTATATTTAATAAGCTTACTAGAAACTAAAGGCACAAAGTCCATCCTATTAGGAGATATAAATCTCTACTACCTGCGGTAGGGGAGTATTTATATTGCTACTAAATAATAGGTAAAGTGCCTACTAAGAGCTATAGACATCTAGGGCCTTAAACTAGCTACCCTCCTAAAAGTAATTAGCAATAAGGCACTACTAGAAGTATAATTAAACTTATATTTATGGACGAAGGCCTATACTAGAGACTTAAAAGGTGCAACCCTAAAGAAGAATAGGCACTTGCCTTAGACTATATCCCTATCTAGATATAGCTAGATCTAAATATTAAGGCGTAACTAAATAGTAAAAGATACGCAATAAGGAAGCTTAAGATAGATAGTTTCCTTAATATAGTTAAATAATAACTTTAAGACCTAGAAGAAATCCACCTAATACCAAACAAGTGAGGCTTAGTAGCTACTCCTAAGGAAATTAACTAAAGACTAGAAAGGATCTAGGCAGTAATTAAAAATGGGCTAAAAGAGCACTGCCTGGTCTTAAAACTAGGCCCCTATATACGACACGCATAGTCTATATAATACGCAGTTCTTATTACTAGCTAATAATAATTAAAAAGGAAATATATAAGTAGCTACAACCCTAAAGATAAGAGACAATATAAAGATATAAGAAACTAGTTAAAGAATACCCTAAAAAAAGAAGTAAGGAATAACTAGAGACGGTTTAAAAACGAGTATACTTTTAACCTAAGCCTCCCCTATAATAAGGGCCTTTGGGCTATAGCAAAATAAGTATTAAAAAAAAAGGTAGGGTAATTAGTAGAAGATCTATACCTACTACCCCTATAAAGAGTAGGGGAATTATAGGCCACTAATAATAATAATAAGAAGGCAAAGATCCTTATAGAAAGGTTCTTCTCCTAACCAGCTCTAGCTAACCTTAGTAATATTATAAGTAAAACACCAGTAACTCGCCTATAGGTTAACAGCAATATAATAACAAAGAAAATATCTAGAACTATTAGCCGCCTTTTAAATAATATAGCACTAGGACTAGATAGGATTCTAAATAAGGCTTTAAAGACCTATAGACTACTTATAGCACCTTAGCTTACAGACGTAGCTAGAGTATGCTTTACTATAGGCTACTACCCATAACTTAGTAGAGCCATAATAACGGTTATTCTATAAAAAGAAGGTAAAGTAGATTACTTAACCCCAGAAAGCTACCGCCCTATTTCCTTAGAAAATACCCTTAGCAAGATCTTAGAAATAGTAATAGCGGACTATATAGTAGATACAGCTAAGAAATACGCCCTACTACTACAAAGCCAAATAGGGGTAAGAAAGAACCGCTTAACACTATTAGCACTTACGCTACTACTACTACTATTAAATCAGTATAGGTGATACAAAGGGACTTTATAGTATTAATGCTTAGCCTAGATATTAGTAGGGCCTATAGTAATGTACCCTATAAGTATAACGGGCTTATATAAATACTTCTAAACCAAAGCTTGTAGATTACTACTATATAAGAATACTAAGCTAAGGAGAAGAAGAAGAAGAATACTATTAGAGACAAATAAGATATAAGGGGTCGCTAAGGCGCTAGTGGCAAGCAAGCTAATGGCGATTTTCTATACCAGGCATAGAAAATCCTAATTGGTTAGCTCTATAAGTAGTACTAGCAGAATATGGCAGAATTTGGCAGATTGCCTAGAAATACGGCAAATTGCCCCGGAAATGGCAATGTAGCAGGTAACACGCTTTAGCACCGTTATATTACCCCCCCCCCCCCTCCTAAAAAAGCCTACCCTTAGGCTTTGTCCAAGTTCTTTGTTATTATCTAAATTATTATAATTATCTAACTCCTCTTCCTAGCATTTAATCTAGCTGTCTAACTTATATAGTAGTCTAGGGAGGTTTAGGTAGGCTAGGTGGAAATCTTATAGCTTATAGGAAGAGTACTTAAAATTGGATGCGGGGTACTATTCTAGATCTTTATTATAACCTACCTAGCTTACACGGTATTTTAAGGTACTATGGTCCTTCTTAACTGCTAAGATCTCTTTAACTTCCTATTCTTTATTCTCTATAATCTAAATTAGTAGTAGGGGGTTATTATACTATCTAGGTAATAGGTTGTCTGTAGCCTTCTGTAGTTAGTCTAAAGAGAAAATAGGGTGGATCTTTATTAACTCTAGTAACTTAATCTTAAAAGAGTGCCCTACCTTCTTAGGGATCTTATAGGGGCTAGCTATTTAGTAGTTTAGCTTATGGCTTAGCCTCTAGGTTTTCTAGTTCTTTATTAATACCTATACCTTATCTCCTACGTAAAAGTCTACCATATAATAATACTGGTTTACATTGGCTTCTTTTTTCTCTTATACCTTCTTTATAATTACTTAGGCAGCCTCTTAGGCTTTATATATTCTCTTAGCGAATATCTAGGCCTCTTTATAGCTGAGGCGTTTACTGGCCGTTACGGGCCCTATAGGTCTATCCCAATTAAAGGATATTTATGGCTTGTATCTATAGAGTAACTTAAATAGTAACATTCCTATGCTATTATAAGGAAGCGTAAGCTGTGCGTAGTCTATTATAGATAGTAGTTCTAACTAGTTGTCCTAGTAGTAATTAATAAAGGGGCGGAGTTGCTAGTTAAGGTATTAGTTTATAATCTTGGTTTAGCTATTAGTTTAAGGGTAAAATATAGTAGAGAGCTTAATCTTAATCTTAAGGATACTGTAGAATTTATCCTAGAAGTCTAATATAAATTAGGGTTTATAGTTAGAGATAATTAACTTAAGAGCGCCATAAATCTAGTAAATATTGTCAATATATATACGGGCTATATCTTTTATAGTTATAGTCTTAAAGTAGGGAAGGGAAATAGCTTGCTTATTTAGTTGGTTAACTACTATAGAGGCCATATTATAGCTATATTTATCCTTTAGAAATAATTTAAAGTTTATTATAATATGCTGCTAAGGGTATTTAGAAACTGGCAGTAGTTATAACTATCTAGGGGTTTAATCCCTGGGGGCATCTGCTCGTTTATAAGCATAATAGTTCCTAATAAATCATTCTATATTAGATAGGAGTCCTTACTAGTAGTAGTAAGGTACTAGTAGTTAGTGGGTCTTGTCTTAACTAGGGTGCGCTATAGAGACTTAATAGTGGGCTTTATAGATTAGCTTTTTTTGTAGGTTATTAATGTTTAGAACTATAAGCCGTTCTTAGTATAAGAGTAGTCCGTATTTTATTTCTAAATTAGGGTTGCCTTTTATAGCTTAGTTATAGAGGGCTTTTAGAAATTTGGCTATGCGGTTTATAATTAAAATGCGGTTAATTAGTCCTATTAGTTTATCTAGGATTTCTCCTTCTATAGGCGCTAGCTTATTCTATTTAGAGCTTAGTTTCTTAAGAATATATAGGTTAAGCTATTTGGGATAGAGGAGGGTATATATCCAGTGCTAAGCCTTTAGCTTATCCTATAGTTTTACATCCTATTCTCTCTAGGTAAGAGTATTAGCTTTAAAATTTTGCCTACTAAGGTGGTATATAATTATAAAGAAGAATTAGGAGAGTATTTTAGCCTACCTAGCCTATTATCTAGTAAGCTGCTTTATTGTTATAAAATACTTAAGGGCTTTATAATTAGTATAGACTTTAATCTAAGAGTTTATGCTTCTAAGCTCTACGCGCTACTAAAATGATAATTATATCATAGTTAGCATTTCCTTATTATATACCTTATAGTTATACTTAGCTAGGGCTATTATCTTTAAGAAAAAAGTAATAGGGTACTACTTGCTATCTGGGTATAATTATAAGAGAACCCCTACTACTACATTATTAGAGGCATCCGTTTCTAGTATTAATTTAAGGTCTGGGTTATAGTAATAGAGAATTAGAGAGGAGATAAGTTAATTCTTTAACTCCTTAAAAGCTTTTATGCAATTATTATTAAAAATAAAAGGCGTATTGTTCTTAGTTAGCTATATAAAAGGCTTAGCTATAACCCTATAGTTATGGATAAACTAATAGTAGAAGTTACAGAAACTAAAAAAGGACTAAATACCTTTTATAGTATAAGGGGGTTGCTAGTTATAGATTGCCTTAACCTTCTTAGGGTTAACTTTAATTCCTTTTATGCTAATAATAAACCTAAGGTACATTATTTATTTAACTCTAAATTCGCACTTCCTAATATTAACCTATAGACCTATATTCCACAGCCTCTTTAGAACCTTCTTAATATAAACTTAGTGCTTAAGTTTATTATCTAAATATATAAGAATATTGTCTAGGTATGCCGTACAGAATTTATTAAGGTAGTTAAAAAGAACATTATTTATTTACTATTAGTACGTAGCTAGCCCATTTATTAATTTAAAAAGGACTTTATATTTATAATAACCGTAGCGGGTATAGAATATTATTAGGTCTTCTAATATAGGGTCCATTCTAATTTAGTGGAAAGCTTAGCGGATATTAAGCTTAGTAAAAAATTTGGCTTGGCTTAGATATATAAGGGTCTTATTAATTAGGGGGATGGGGTAGTAATCTTTTTAAATAATGGTATTTGGTTTCTAATAGTCAATATAGAAATAAAGGCCCTTGTTAGGTTTCTTTATAAATAGAATAAGGGAAGTAAAAGGGGCCTAATTTAGTTTGATAAACCCCTTATAGAGGTTATTAATTAAGTACTACTTAGTTACTTTTAGTTCCTTTATAGTTTGCTAGTATAGGGTGCTAGAGCCTAGAGAGTTATCGGCCTCTAGTTAAATCTTATAGTTATAGGTTTAGTAGGGGGGTAGTATATCTAAGGCTACTTTTAAGAACGCGTCTCTATGGTTTAAGAGGTATATAGGGAGGAGGTGCTTAACTAGCTCCTTATTAGTTTTCTCTACTAGTCCTTCTTCTTTCTTATTAATAATCTAGTTAATTTTATATAAGCTAGTTATAAAGACCTTATTATCCTTCTAATATATATTAAAGTAGAAACCTATGGCGCTAATTGCTGTAATGCTTACTATAGGGGGGTTATGCAATAGTAGGGGCGTCCGTGGCCTTAGGGGCCTTTAGTATATTAGCATTATCTTTACTTCTTTTAGCTCTCGTTATATCTTTTAAAGGTTATCCTTTATATCCTATTAGTACGTCCTTTTCCCTATTAGCCAGATCTTCGCAATTTAGAAGTTATCTATATTACTATCTGTTTTACTTTTATAAGTAGAGTTCTTCTTAACTATAGTTCTTTAGGGGAGTATCTTTATTAGTATAAAGTTCCTACTAGCCTTATGGCGGGCATCTTCTTAGGTAAAGGCTAGATCGCGGTTTTTAATATCCTACTAATAGATAGGATCAGCCTTCGCGGCTAATATTTTATAGTTAGTATAGATTTCTCTAATAAAGGAGGGTAACTTTAGTCTATTCTCTAGCCAGATATACTATCTTTATTAAATATTTAGCTAAATATTAAAGTAGGACATCTATTTTTGGCTAAGGATTATATTATATAACCCTAGGTTTAGGATATAAAAGAGGATACCAAATTAGCGCCGTCCATTAATAGCAATATATAGCTTTAAGATATGGGTAACCGGCTTACCAGCTTGGCTATTATAGCCTTTTACTTAAATAGGCTTTTCTAGTTAGGTAGCATTTATATTTAAGAACTTAGCAACGTTACTTATATAAGCAGTATTTATAAAGGTAAAGCTATTTACTCTAGTATTAATAAGGACAGTTATATTAACTCTATATCTATTTTAAGATACTATATATAAAACCATAAAGTGTTTTCCACCTATTAGCTAACTTAGATTAATTTCTTTAAAATTAATAGAATACCTTAGGGGGGAATCTTTCCCTAGGGTTTTTCTTTTTCTAACTTATTAGACGTTTCCTCTTCTTCTATTTCCTTAATATTACCTATATTTTTTTAGCTCTAAGCAGAATAAGGTAAAGTAGCCATCTTTTTTATAATTAAAGCACGTAACCGTAGTAGGGTTAATTGGTATATTATAATAAGCATTAGTTAAAGGTATAGTGTATAGTAGGTTAGGTAAGGCTTATAGGTAGGCAGTTATAACCGCTTTTAGTATAGAGGCGGTTATAGTTTATCTTCTAACGCCAGCTCCTATTAATATAGTAGATAGGTTCCGGTTGCTACAGGAACACTTTAGTTAATTAAAATAAGTATTAATTTATTTTAGTTCTAAATCTAGTCATAAACATTAGGCTGCAAGTTTTTAGTAGGTTAGTAGGTTATCTAAGGCTACCACAATCTTCTTTTATAGTTAGACTATTAGCTTGTTATATAGGTCTAAACAGTAGTTCTTAGGGGGGACCTAGCCTTTACCTACTAGGTATAAGAATTAAGTCTAGAACTTAGTAAAGAGTTGGTTTAATTTTATTATTAGGCAATTATAGTTATAACGGGCATCCTATACTTTATTTAGATTAACATAAATAGCAGCTAGATGCTGTATTATCTTATTAGTAGATATAAACTAAATAGGTAACTTGTCCTTAAACTTGGCCTAAAGGTATTGCTAGGCGTCTCTAATAGTTTAACTAAAGAGGCAGAGCATTTTATCTTCTTTAGAGGGAAAATAGTTGTAGTTAATATAAAGCTTTCCTTATACCTAAATTCTCTAGTTCTTAAAGGTTGGGTCTATACTATTTAATAATAGTAGGGGGTTAGGGAGCTTAGTAGACTTTAATTATTTATTATTATGTCCGTACTCTCTAATATATTATATTTAGTTAAGTAAATAGGTTACCTAAGGCTTTATAAAGGGGAGTCTGGGCTATTTTATAAGGTAGTAAGGCTTTTTAGGATCTCCTTTAGAGTCTCTTATATGCTTTAAGCTTAAAGACAATTAACCTTCTAATTAGCTGTAAGGGCATAAATCTGCCCATATACATCTGTAATATTATTATTGTCTTTAATTTCTAATCCTAACTAGATCTTATATTCCTCTTAGATAGAGGCAGGTCTTTTAAATAAGCTCACTTTAGGTACTATCGTTAGCTTCCTAAGGTTTATTAAAATTATATAATTTGGTTTTAATTCTAGGGTTCTTTTAGGGGTGCAGGTTAAGTATAGTCTAGCCTATAAAGTGGGGTATCGGAGGTCGGGGTTAGGCTTGGCGTAACCTCGGGTTACGCACGACCCCCCAAGGTCCGCGACATATCGTCCAAATATCACCCCCCCCCTTGGGTGGTGGCCCCTACTTTTCAGACGCGTTTTTGAGGCCTAGGTTAGTACTGGGTTAGTATGGAGGTCCTCGTCGCGCGCCTTCGACCTTATCGTCGCCTCGACAATCCCATTTTCCAACCCTCTGCTGTTCTCGTGCCCGCGCTGGCTCCTGGCTCGCGCGGGGCTTCTGATTTTATATAGAAAGGCCTGCTGTAATTCTAATTCTATAATATAGAGC
>Ga0307507_10002124_pt1 | contig 42672 bp, 13 predicted proteins | sample 7_EM_MG_FD_207223 | JGI IMG/M metagenome (GOLD analysis project Ga0307507, IMG submission 207223) | Populus trichocarpa ectomycorrhiza microbial communities from riparian zone in the Pacific Northwest, United States - 7_EM | ecosystem: Host-associated > Plants > Roots > Unclassified | place... | reverse complement strand
CAGACAAAGTATTAACTACAATTAAATATTCTGCATATTAATTTGGCTGTATTTAATTACTGCGACGTTATGCGATTGTTCAAAGTTGTGACGATTTTGGTAAGAATTCGCGTGTCGGGAAACTAATGTCTTGGCACTATAAACACCAAAATTCCGCCAAATGCTTATTTGCAGGCAAAATACTAGTTAAAAACATCGCACGGCATAGTCATCTTATAGAGGTTATATAAAGCCTTATTTTTATATAATAGAGGCTCTATATTAATATTTTTTGGTGTTTTAAGGTGTTAATTGCTTTTTAATTAACTAGACGTTGCCTATTTCTATATTAATATCCTTATCTGACATCTTATCGTCGCTTAGCTTACTTAGCTCATCGTCCTCTACCTCCTCTACCCGTGTAGCCTCCTGTATAGCCTCCTTTGCCTTTTTTGCAGCTTCTTGCAATGCCTTATAGTAAGTAGCGGCTGTAGCAGCCGCAGCAGAGGAAGCTTCTGACTGCGTCCGTATTACTGCCAAAGCCTCTGCTTTTAATGTCGCTTCCTCTACTACTTTATTCGCCGCCTCTTAAGCTTTATCTATATTCTTCCTGTTTGTAATATTAGTCGCAGTAACAACCGTTTTCTATACCTTCTTCGCCGCCCTATCTACCTCCCCTAATAGCTTTCGGTGTTGATTGGATAGCTTCTTTGCCTCTATAGTAGCAGCATAAGCCTTCTTTCTTTCTTTAACCTGCGCCTTAGCGATTATGGCTGCCTCCTATTAAGTCGTCTTGAGTGCTTCTCTTGTAGCTTTAGCCTGTCCCTTGGCTTCCTTTTTAGCCTCCTTAGTGGTGACAATTGCTCTTACCCATTTAGTAGTGAGTACTAATTTGGTAGAGAGCACTACCTACTTCTTCTTCTTCTTAGCCCTCCTCTCTGCAATATTATTGCGAAGATTATTGTTTTCCACCTATATTAAATGTAGACCATCCTCCAACAATTATAGGTGCTCTATAAGCTTTATAATAACTAACTCAGCTACATTAGGTGTTGTTTTAGGATGGAGGATTGTATAAGCGTACTGGGCGCGATCTAAGTGGCTTTTTGGCGTTTTTGGGTGTAAAGGTAAGGATAGGAGCGTTAGCTTATTAGAAGGAGGTATAGACGGTTACAAAGATAAGGGCTGCTTTATAAGGCGCTTAAGGACGCAATTAATATTAAGTGGTAGGAGACCAGCTGCTGTAAAGGCTTTGTTAATTAACTTAGAGGTATATATATAAGGTTAAATCTCACTAAGAATCTTTAGAAAATACTCCCTGTTAATACCAGTAATACCGCGAGCTCTGTATTCGTCGACTTTACGTAAATAGAGGCGTTTAAGTACTAAAAAGAGGACAAGATTAAAAGGTTGCAGGAAGTATATAGAGTAGGGTGGAAGATATATTGGTATAATCTTATAGCGCTAGCAGAGCTTAATAAAATCGATATTAATATGACTGCTGTGTCCATCCATAATAAGTAATTGGTAGCCGTGATATTTAACGTTCTTGTTGTCCTTTTTAGAGGCCTCCCATGCCTCTGTTTGATGAGTATGGCGTTTAAAATGTTTGAGCTACTGTATGCCTATCTTATAATTTAACCAGCTATTATCTAATATTCTGATTGTACATTCGCCTATAGCTTCCTCTGCACTTTGCTATAGAGATTCTGTATATTACTTTCCTTTAAAGATGATAAATGGTGGTATTGTCTGCCCGTGTATGCTAATTGCGTTAACTTAACTCACCTACTCCCTATTACCGTTAATCGTCTTAAAGTTAATGATATTGCCTCTTAGTACTACTACTTTTGTGCTAAGAGCGAACCCTATAGCAAAGCCCGTCTTATCTATGTTCTAGGTGTCAAGTTCTGCAATATTGTACTAAGTGGTAGCGTTAGTATAGTTGGTAAAGAACCTCTGTACTAGGCCAGGATTGTTATTAGTAAGGGCTTGTTCTTATTTAATTAAACGCATATAATAAGTACAAAGCTCTTTCTGTTGTTTTAGAAAGGTAGGGACCTAATTAACACCTAAAGGTTTAACTATAAGATAGCGAGGAAGCCTAGAGTATTTGCGCTTGAGGACCATTATCGCAATCGTTTAAATCATGTAAAATTGACATGGAAACCCGGCTTTAGCAAGATATATATAATGCTAAACAATTGCTGCTTCGCCTGCAGTAGTTATTTGGTATTAATTAGTATGTATGACTTTATAAGCTTCCTGTTTTCCATCCAGGCGACGTTGAAATGTTTGCGGATCTATGCCGTGAGCTTTTGTATAGTTTTCTCTGGATAGATAAAGGCCAGAATACTAGGCAATAATAGCCTTCTATATCTGATCCTCCCTGCCAATTGGCAGAGGCCACTGGGGCATAGTTACGTTAGTGGTTATTTTTTAATTAAGGATTAAGCATTAAAAAGTAGGCGAAGTTGTTGATATTTTAATTTTAGAGGCGGCAATATACTCAATTAGGAAGGCGGTAGGCCTAATAAGGAAGGCGGTAAGGCCCCACCGTCATAACCCCATGGACCGTCATAACCCCGTTGCCCACGTTACGTTAAAGAGGGCCCATAAGCTCTCAGACCCTCAGGGAGAAATTCCTCTCGGTGCGATCTGATTGGTCCAGGAGCCCACAGGACTAGGGTAAGGTCCACAAGCGTAGCGCTAGCCCTTAGTTACGTCGTGGCGCAATTTCTCCCCGGGGGTCTGATTTATGAGATAACATAACCCCCTAGCTTACGTTAAAGGGAAAAGCAGCAGAGCCACTTTAGGATCTGTATGGGTCCATATTTGGGCTGGGGCCGGGGTTAGTCGCTCCAGCAGGACATATAAAGTTCGTTGAGATTCCCGGATCTGTCTGCACATCGATTTCTGTCATTCAGCAAACTATTACCCTTGCCTTATCACAGCATGGGCTTTCAGACAACAAAAAAATGAGAAAACGACGGTTAGACAGTCGTAAGGCCAGAAAGCCTATGAGTATAGTCTTGAGTGTGATGCAGATGTCTACATGAGCATCAGAATCAAAAAAATCGGGCGAGTCTTTACCTTTAATTCTTGCTTAACAGGAGAATGGCTCTTGTCTGAAGCCCAGTACGTCATCCGCCTTTCTCTAGGGTTCTTTATATTCGGAACACTGAAACAGAGCAGGACAATTATTATCCACTCCCGATCCGAATAACGCCCGAAGATTTCAAGGTTTCAGAGCAAAATCAAGAGCATTTTTCAGGCTCTTCTTAAGCTTAAGATTGATGAAGCTTTTGAATGCGCTGTTCGTGGATTTCTGTAGGAAGAGAGCTTGTGGCTCCCTTAGAGGCTGGTTTTGGGCGCCGACTAAATTTAGTGTTGCGAATAGGCCGCGTTTCGGGTCCCCAGGGCTGCCTGGAGATGCCGAGGTGCATAGGTCTGCCTAATATCTAAAATACAGTGACGAAAAGATGGAAAGCATTCCACTCCAGCTAAGCGTCCAAGATGAATGTCATCCTGGTCCTTCCCAGACCTTGCTAGTGGATAGAGGCTGATCGTCATGCAGCAAGATGGTCAATACTTGAATTGCATGCCATAAAATCTACGCCGAGTACGGCGGCCCGATCCTGACATGACCGCCAACCCAGGTGCCGCGTCCGAGCTACCCCACCTTCTTCGACACTCTGAAGATGTCTTTACTCTTTGGTCCCAATAATCAGCCCAAGCCCAGTCGCTCAGGCCGAGTGCTTGCCGATACATCTCCCCCGCCTAACCGTACTTACCCTGATCCCTTAGCACCGCTGCTAGGTTGTTTATGCTCGGTTCATTAGTGGGCCACCGATAAGGACTCCCGGGCGCCTGCGGGTATCTGCTGGTTAGCCTCCCTAAGTTAGGGTCATCACCCAGGGCTTTACGACTCCAGGCTCCACTGCACCCCAGCGGCGCCCGCAGCAGCCGCAGCAGTTGATGCTGTGCGATGTCAAGGCCGGTGGGAGCCTGCCCTTTTTGCGGAGGCTGACTCAAGGCTATATTTGGATTTGTTGCTTTTCCTTGACGCTGAAGACTTGTTCAGGCTCCTAAGCTGCAGGTAAGACCGAATTCTATCTCATCGGACGAAATTCTATAATTATCAAGTGTCCTTCAACCATTGCAAGCTTTCTGAGGGAGCCAGATCTAGCCTCGAGGAAGCCCGTTCTGACCCTAGGCGTTGCAAGATCCCAACTCCAGAGAGTTCTTGCCACAAGGGGTGGCCGTTCTCGCTCTAGGCAGTAACCCCTGCTGTTTGGCCTGCACAACTCGGGAGGTGAGAACGCCTCGGCGCTAAAATCTCCTCACGAACAGGGCTTGTTTGCCAAAAATTCTGGCCAGAATTTGACACGCCAGAAAGCAACCAATTTTAGGGCAACTTTCTAGCAAGAATTCGCCTTTCTTAAGCGCCAGCGAGGACGCATTGTTAATTCTAGTGTGGGCGTGTAAGAGATAAAGGCTGTTATGTAATCAATGCTTCACGCGTCGAGCACAATGTAAACATGAGGGCAGCGAAAGTCTACTTTCTGGCGACCAGGGGACTTTATGATGAGATTTGATCAAAACAAGCAAACGATAGGCGTCAGAAAGTTCAAAACACGAATTCTGGCCAGAATTTTTGGCAAACAAGCCCTCAGTCCAGCAGGGTAAGATTGCTCACCCTGCTCATGACCAAGGGAGAGAAACGCCGGACCGCTTTGACGGACTCTCGTTAGGTCTAGCTGTCCAGTCAAGTCACAGTGCTTGCCAAGGATACTACACCTATTCCTGGAGCACATCAGCTGCCAAAACCACCTATTCCCTGCCTCGCTCTCGTATCTTTTAGTTTACTGTCACAAGCACCAGGCAGAGCAATAGTCTGAGACCTATTATCGGTTTGAGAAGTCTCTCCACGCGGCCAGGTGTGTGGACTACATATACCTCGTCCTTCTCTGCGAACCAAGCCAGCAGCTGTAGTTGGCACCCCCGGCAATGGCTTACAATCCAGGTGTATCCTTCTTCATCCCACTCCACGAGCTTGATCCCTCGAAACAAAGCCAATGCATATTTTTCACCCAGAAGGGCGCAAGATGCCAATGGCTTTGTTGAGAAAGCGACAACATGCGGGCGATCGCACTTCATAAAACTATCATTGCAATCTCAAGTGAGGCCGTTAGTCTCGATCTACTTCAAGAGTATGCCTTGTGCAATTGCTGCAGATCGGGTCGTGCTCGATATCGAGATCGCATACAGGACATTGGTCTTTTGATACCACTAGCCCGGCGATGGCAAGATGAGATCCGGAGACACGCCGCCGACCAATCCTACCATACAACCTCTGTCCCAGCACTTGAGAGCATCTCCATCCCATATGCTTACACCACCCCAGTTACATCAACACTCAGTCACACTACAACACTCTACACCCCTACTACTAATCCATCCTACTACCAACCCAATGCCCGAATGTCCTTTAGTATCAATGCAACACCCTCCAAACCTGTCGCGAGCTCATCATCCTACCAATATGGCTCCCCGAGATCTTCAACTACTACTGAATTCGCATTTCAACCCTTTGGAAGCCAACCACGCTACAATCTCCGCCATCGCGAAGCCACTTCAACCCGACCCACGTCTATCTCCCGGCCCCCCCATCTGAGTTCCGTCCACACGTAGCAGATCCCCTTCCCAGCGACTCCGTCTCCTGGAAATTTCTCGATCCCCTTGAAGACCGAGACTTCGAGACCGGCTCGCTTTATATCTTCGACCGGGCCTCTTCTCCGGGCCACGTCAAAATCGGCTAGACCGCAAGCTCCGTCTCGCGCCGTCTCGGAGATTGGTCGAAGTGCGGATACAACCCGAACCTACTGTTCAGCGTGCGCTGTGTCCCGCACGCCCAACGAGTCGAGACCCTCACGCACCACGAGCTGATTAAGGAATGGCGCCGGGAGCGGATGTGCAAGGCCCCGTGGTGTCGGAAGAGTCATCAGGAGTGGTTCGAGATTAGTAAAGAACGAGCGGCGCAGGTGCTGGGTGATTGGGCAGATTTTATGAAAAAAGCTGAGCCATATGATTCGGGGGGGTCGTTGAAGGACCCGTGGAGGGAAGTTATAGAGATGATGGATGGGAATGGAGAGGTGGTCACTGCCAAAAAGTTGCTGGAGCACTATGAGGCGTCTTTGGTTGAAGAGGCGACGCTCGTTGAGGAGCCGGTAGACCTGGGACATGCGCCGAAGATTGAGGAGGAGGTGGGCTTTGGATATGGACCGAAGGTAGGACGCCAGGACGCCCCTAAGGAGGAGGCATTAGTGCGCGTGGGTTCGCTACGGATCGAGCAGCCGACATTGCCCAAAAAGACACCACTGCTCAAGAGTGAGGCATTGCCTAAACAAATCCCGCTTGTGGAAATTTCCCTTCCCAAAGCGGAGGAACAGCCCAAGAGCGATCCACTCTTCAAGAGGAAGCCATTACCGAAGACAGAACCACTACCCAGAACGCAGTTCCTGTTCACAGCCGAGCCATTGTCGAAGACTGGGCTACCGTTTAAGGCGGAGTCACTGTTTAAGACGGAGCCACTACCCAAGAGCGAACCAGTACATGAAGAAGTATTGGTACCGGAGAGAACACCAGTCAAGAAGGAGCTACCACCCGAGCAGATACCGCTGCCTTCTTCACCACTCCTCCAATCCACAACCTTCCCTCAAGACACACTTTCCTCACAAGAGACAAAACTAAGTCTAAGCACTGGAACCGAGAAACCAGTGTAATACATATCATCACCAACTCTGACTCTAACATTACTGTCGTTGATACCTCATCCAACCCCAAGATCAACTCATCGGTCTCACCTCGGCCCCAGCTTCACTCTCGGCCATAACCTCACCCTCAGCCACGCTCAGTGAAGACATTCCTTGGATGAGCATACCAGCGCCGATACTAGCACCACCACTAACTCCCCACCTCTCAACTTCTCAGACCCTTCTTCTAAACCCAATCCGTCAGGCTCATCTGCCACATCAGCCTCTCCTAGACCCAAAGCCGAGCCGGTATCCGATCCCCCAGCGCCACTCGTAACGGAGATCTCGGAGGCGCTGCCCTCCCTGAGCACTGACGAGCAAGAGGAAGTAGCGGAGACGCTTACTTCAATCACGCAGCGTCAGCAGAATGTTGAAGGGGACGGGCAAGCGGAGCCTGAGAGTGAGCTTCTCGGGTGTGACGGACAGACACGCGAGGAGATTAAGTCTCACGATTCAGATGAACGCACAGCAACGGAAAACGAAACGGGGACGTGAGTGGATGGGTGGGATGCAGAAGAAACGCTAGTAGAAGACCAGACGCCAAGGTCTTTGGAGAAGGCGGCTTTGGAGATCGTCGATGGGCTTTGCAACGAAATTTCTATCGGGAAAGCGAATGGGGTTCTGAAAGGTTTGGACGGACTGAAGGTGTGGAGAGTGAAGTGCCGCCGGCTGTCGAGGTTGTTGCGCAGGCGTGAGTGGGGCTTTTCTCTTCGTTGCTTCTTTTTTTAATTTTCTTTTTTTAATTTTCTTTTTTGGTTTCTTGAACTTCAGCTTATGACTTATGGCTTATGGCTTGCCACATGTACTTACTGCGGGTTGTGGATTGATATGTTCTCTTGACTTTTATTATGGGATGAAAGTTATGGATGCATTCAGTATTTGGCGGACGAGGTTCTGCATTTATCCGCATCAGGGAAATTCACTAAGGAGGAAAGTCGCAGAGGAGACCATTATCAGTTACAGGGTGTTCACAGGCCCCAGAAGGTCCATTCAGGCCCAGAGGGTACTCGTTGTAGCCGCATTTAGTGTATATACAAATATAACCGCCGTAAGAGATACCTTTAAAAAGAAGACTCTTATATAGTCGCTAAATAATCGCGAATAGGTATCTATTATTGAGATAATATCTACCTTTAACTGATTAATTTAACCTCTTATAATCTTTAAGAGAAAGTACCCCTAATTAACTTAGTTCTATTATAATAAGGTTCCTAATTACATATATATAACCCCTAAGAATGGCTAGATAGCTAATTATATTATATATATATAGCTTACTAACGTCTTCCTACCTAAGACTAAACTATTTAGCGATAAAGCTTACTTCTTAATGGTTGTACAAGCTACTATATAGTTCTTATCAGAGTATAAGTAGAATAATATATAGCCTATCTTCCTACTACGTTATTTAACGTACGTGCTATAACCCCTAGATCTATTGTACTTCAAGCCATCGGATTTATAAGATAAGCAAAAGGTAATATCTACCAATTGACGCCGGTGAAAGCATGGATCAACGTTAGATTGAAAAGGCTCTAGATCGCAACCGAACATGCCCTTAGAGTGTTAAGTATAAACGCCGACTAGTTGGATCCAAACAGCGATAGTAAGGATCAGGAGGAGGACATTATATAGGGCCTGCAGCTGCAGCAGTAATACCGTTGTCAGTAAGGGCGGTGGGCATCGTCGGCAATCAGACGGGTGCATAAGTAGAGCTCCAGATTTAACTTATCAATTAATCTAGAAAAAAAAATCTCCGGGTTAACCTAACGCCAAAAGCTTTGGTTTAACTACTATATACCATAAAGCGTGCGGATTTAACGCGGTTGCCAATCTGGAGGAGCTTCAGATCAGAAAGTCGCTAGATTGACCGAACAGACACCTCCAGGCCAGATTGAGGCTCTAGATCAACTCGGTTCTGAAGCCTCTATATCTAATCTGGAGTTGCAACCGAACGCACTCTAAAACTAATAGTAAATATCCTTAAAAGCAACCACCGAGCCAGCTAAAAGCCCGATACATAGCCTTCAGACAGCCTAATGAAAGAACCAACCAACCAACCGACCGACCACCACCACCGCCCCAACTTCACTGCAATCAAGCAAACAGCATTGGCTCATCGCCCTCCACAGCCGTCTCTACCTCCTTCTCACTCGGCATGCGTCTTCGCTGCCGCCGGACGCTCCCGCCCCTTCCTCAAACACTCCACCACCACCTCCGTAACCTGCCCCTGTCGCAGCGCGTCGTACACAACGCTGATCCAATTGCCAGTCGTCTTCTTAACCCTTCTGTCCTCCTTACTTACTCCGTTGCTGCTCCCGTTCACTGCAGCGCTGGGAACCGGCGTGGGATGGTCCACCAGCCCCCGGTTCATTGGCACCTGCAGCTCCTTGCGCACGAACGCGTACATGCGCCTGCTCGCCGCGCCGAGGAACGGCATCGCGTCCGGGTCAGCGAGGTAGCGCTCGCGTGTCTGGCTGAAGAGGGCAAGGGAAGTAGAAGCGGCGCGGTCGCGGAAGGTGTGGAGGGCGAAGGAGAGGTCGGCGGGGTACTCGGTGCTGCTCTTCACGCCCGCGTTAGCGTGGTTGCTGCCATTGACGAAACCGTTCATGCTCCCGTTGCACTGCGGCATGGGCGCGGGAGCGGGTGTCGGGGGCTGGAAGAAAGAGAGCACGGCCGTTTGTGCGCCGGACATTATCTTCTCGAACCGCTGCGCGCTATCCAGCGTCGACGTCTTCATCATCTCGTGCGTGACATACGTCCAAACTGCCTCCTTCAGCAGCGCCATGCGCACCTTTCCCCCTACCATCACGCCAAACACATCCTCAACCAGCCGCTCCAGCGCCGGCTGTAGCTCTCGTGTGAAGTAGATGTGCATCGCGCGCAGATCGAGCGCCTGGCACAGGGTGTAGAGATAGCTCGCCGACATCAACGAAAGCAGGTCGACGGCCGTGTGCGTGTAGCGCGCGCTGACCAGCGCGAGCGAGTTCAGCGCCTGGTTGCCCATCTCGGCATTCTGCACATGGCTATGCACGGGGTTCGCTAGGAACGACAGCTCTGACATGTACGCTGCCATGTTGATGTCGACGCCCTTCAGCGTGAAGCTCAAGCTAGGCTCGTCAGCACACAGGCTCGGCGACAGCCCGCGATTCGTCGCTGGGTTGAGCAGCTCCGTGCATTGCGCGAAGAGCATGCGCCCCACGGCCTGTGCGGCAAGGCGCGACTTTTCCATTGCTGTCGTCGCGGATACGGCTTGGAAGTTGCCGCCGTGGTATACTTCCCGCGCTGCGGCGTTGATCAGTGGGTTGTCAGTTGTGGAGTTGCATTCTGTGACGAGCTGGTCATGGGCGAGCAGGAGGTCTTCGACGAAGGGCCCAAGCCATTGCGGGACAGTACGGATGGAGTAGCGGTCTTGGAAAAGGCCGTGGGCGGCTGCCGTGGGGCTCCCGGCAACACCGCTGGCTAGCTGTGAGCCGGAGAGCAAGGAGAGAATGGTGCGGGCAACTTCCTTTTGGCCAGGATGCGGACGTACAGAAGAGATGAAGGGAGAGAACGATTCCGCAGTACCTAGAATTGCTTCCACACCCATAGCTGTTAGAACTTGGCTAAGTGACACGAGGTTGTGGAGCTCATGGAGGGCTAGAGAGGCTACGGAGGCTGAGACAGCAGTGCCGTTAACTAAAGCTAGAACTTCTTTGGGCCCGAAGGTGATGGGTTTGAGTTTAAGCATCTTCAAAGCTTCTGATGCAGGAATAGGTCGCCGAGGATTGCCGGACTTGTTACGGTCTCCTGTCCACACGTACACATCCGGATTGCCCTCGAGAGCTCCGGCTAGGTAGGAGAGAGGACTAAGATCGCCTGATGCCGAGATACTGCCACGTAGCGGAACTAGCGGGATGAGGTCGTGCTTTAAGAGCTTCATGAGATACTCAATGATGCATGGCCGGACAGCGGAGTGACCTCGAGCAAGAGAGTTCCAGCGAACGAGCATCGTTGCACGAACCCAAGCCTCAGGCATGGATAGAGAGGCGAATGGATCAGAGTGCAATGCCGCGCCATATATCGATTCACTTTCCCGATTTAAGCCTTGCTCTTTCGAAACAGGAAGTATGCCGCTCTGCTGCATTTGCAAGAGTGAACGCTGTAAGAGATGAGTATCGTTGGTGCGGACGTCGGCACTGCCACCGAAGCCCGTGTTGATACCTGTGGATGATAAGTGGGTTGAGCGAACATCAATGGCTCAAGACGACTCACCGTATACGGTATGCCCTTGGGCCAGATACTCGTCTAGAAATTCAACACTTGCGTTAACACGGTTGATTGTCACAGGGTGATGAGATAAAGCACCACTGATTCCGTATCTGTAAGCAAGGTTAGCCTCAAATCCATTTCGCTCGTAGAGAAGGCTAGCTTTACCGAGCTACAGCAGTAATGCTGGCCATGTCCAAAGAAGATCCATCGACAAGAACAGTAGTCTTGTTCTCTAGTTGTTTGCGAAGCTTATCCCATTCGGCCACGACAAGTGAGCCGTGGTTTCGCTGATGGCCACAGGCATTAGTGGGAAAGCCACTGAGTAGAGAGTCGTCTTGGGTCATCATATTGCCAAAGCTAGTTGGTACTATCATGGACGATATAGTCCAGAACGACAGGAGTGAATATTTTGTGTACTTGGTACCTGGTGGTTCGATCTCGGAATAAGTCGTGTCGTAGGTGAAATGGGCAACTGCCAAAAAAAGGCAGTTATTGAACGATATACGTGTGATATATAGCTTTGCGACGAAAATACCCTCATTACTATTCTGGCGCTCCGACAGCCTGGTCCCCAAATTTCAGGTTCGCCAGAGCAGCCTACGGCCGTTCCGAAAATACAAGGGATACATGGGCGAATTGCTAGCGTCTACGGGGTAGGCAGATTTGTGTAGACAAGACCGAATTACCTACCGTACGCGGTTAGCGGAAGATCTAGTATATAACGCCGTCTTAAAGCTTTTACAAGGGGGCCTTTCTTATGTCTCCCAGGTGTTTCTTATAATTATATGGATTTTATTAGCCTTAATATGTCCACTAAGAGTAGAAAAAGAATATATAGTTAATATCACGTGGGTAGGCCTAAAGAGGTAGCCCTATTACGGGCACTAAAACTTTAGGTACAACTGGTCCACCATCACCTTCTTGGCGGGAGTTGTGCAAGCCACGTACAGAGGACAGGCAGGTCAAAACCGGCGCCTTACCGACTCGGGTAGGTGTTGTAGCAGGTGATTCTCCAGAAAAACCGGTTTAGAGTGAAGGCTCTCATACGTTCTATGCTAAGAGGCTAGCAATCTGCACATGTACGGCTTGTACAAGCTCCGCCTTCTCTGCGCTCATAACAAACACCTAATTTCACTTTATTGCACACTAGAGAATTTTAAGTTTAACTCTTACAATTAAGCTTAAAAATTAGAGACTTTACCTTTCTTGGAAGTGCATATACCTTGCTTATAATTGCACAGCCCTTTTTATAAGTGCACGGTGTCAATGCTGGATAGTGCACTTGGCTGGGTGTGTGTTGCACGCGCACACTGAGGGAAAAGCCGGAGCTCATATAAACTGGCCCCCTTGTATTGGTAAAAACCGCGCAGCAAGAGAAAACGCACCACGCACACCCTCCCTCTCCACAATTTTTTTTTGCCTATATATAAATAGGAAACTTTAGAATAATATCTTTAAGGTTTAAAAAAGGCTGTTATCTATCAATTATAATATCTAAAGCCTTAAGGAGGCGTATATATAGCTACTTTATTGTGGAGGTGGTGCGTTTTCTTATCACTGCGCGGTTTTTACTAATATTTTCGGAACGACTGTATCATCTTAGCCTCCTATACGAGTCAGCCACCTATACGAGTCAGCCACCTATACGAGTCATATACTTATATACTTTGTATCTCGCGTATATCACGTATAACGTCAGATGATGTCCCCTTGGTCATATAAGTCTACGGGGTCTATTGTGGCCCGCGCATCTACTAGCCAATTGGCGTCCACAAACTTATCCCTTAGTAATTCTAACATTCTGTTTATTAGGTCCGTAACACTAAGTAGCTGACTCGTATAGGCGGCTATAATAAAAAAGGATTTCTTAAAATTTTAGGATTATATATAAGAATCTCCAATCCTTACTTAAATAGCTTGTTTTAGTAAATATTAGTTTACTATTAGATAAAGTAAATAATATAGTAGTATACACCAATATGCCTATTAAAAAATGTATTATAATACCCCTATAACCTTCTATAATATATATACCCCTATAACCTTCTATAATATATATACTACTAAGTAATAAAGAAATATTATTTACTATATTATTTATAAAAGAGTAGTAAAGCTTTCGACTAGAACATATAGATATTCAATTAATAGAATTAGATAAAAGTTATTGGTAGGTTAAAGGTAGAACGCACTTTACATATTTAAAGGACAATTGCTTTCTAACCTCTTCTATTTAAAGACTAATTACTAGTCCTTCTTTAGAAATGTGATGGTGCTAGAGCGCGTCACCTGCTACATTGCCGTTTCCTAGGCAATTTGCCGTTTTCTAGGCAATCTGCCAAATTCTACCAAGTTGCTATTGGCTCGCTTACTACTAGCGCCTTGACAACCCCTTTGTATCTTACCAGTCTCTACCAGTCTTCTTCTCCTCCTTAGCTTAGTATTCTTATATGGTAGCAATCTATAAGCTTCGGTTTAGAAGCATTTGTACGAGCCCATTATATTATACTAAGCTCTCCCTATATTGCCTGGGAAGGCCTTAATAATATCCCACCCTAAAAGAAAACCTCCGTCTGCAACGACACGTTAACGCATTATACTTAGATACCAAAAAACTTATACTACTACGCCTAAGAAGGCCCTAATAATATCACACTTTATAGGCCAGACTATACTTAACCTACACCCCTAAAAAGAACCCCAGAATTAAAACCAAATTATATAATTCCAATAAACCTTAGGAAGCTAATAATAGCACCTAAAGCAAGCTTATCTAAAAGACCTGCCTCTGCCTAAGAGGAACCCAAGATCTAGTTATAATTAGAAATTAAAGATAATAATAACGTTACAGATATACACAAATAGATTTATGCCCTTGTTGTTACAGACAGCTTAAGTACGATGTTACGACTACTTGGAGAAGAGTTGGCGGAAGCTAGTTGGTTAATACAGGCACGGTCTAGGATGGATCCGGTGGAACCATGTGACGAGGAATGGTAGCCGAGGTCACGTGATGTGATTTGTATAATCTGTGTGATCTGTGTAATCTATAACAGAGCAGATAGAGCACACATACCTTACAGAGCAAAGGGATTTCTTAGGCGTATGGTTGTATATTTAAAGGACCACAGTCCCTACCTAGATAGTTCTCTCTTTATAGTAAATCTTAGAATATAATTAGAGTTAATCTATTAGGCAACTACTCTACTAGTTATTGTTATGTTATTAACTTGTTTATATTTATATACCTAGCCTAATAACAGGACCTACTGTAGTTCTTGCTATAAGGTTCCGTTACACATTTACTACTACGGTTATAGTATTAAATAAGGTCAAATAACATGCCACCCAAAGCACTAGTTACAACACCATTAACAGTAGCTACGACCTTAGGTATAGGAGGAGATACTAGTATAATAAAGGCGGATTCTTAGTTAATTATGCAAAGTTAGTTATAAGAAATAGTTAATTACTTATAAGACAATAATAGGATACTTAAGGAACACATTAATGGAATTAGAGCAGCAAAGGTTAAGTTACCTTTAATTAAACGGTTCTTAGGAAAGAAGTTAAAACTTAAAGGATTCCTTATATAAATGCATTTTAAGGTTATACAGAAAGGAGCAAAGTTGGCAATATTATTAGACCAAGTAGCGTATACAGGATTATTCCTAACAGAAAGAGCACTTAAGTGGTTTAAACCATATCTTACTAAAATATAGGCCAATAGCATAACAACTACTAACCAAGATATACAGTATATATTTGCTAGTTAGAATAGGTTTATAGAACGGTTAACGCAGATATTCGGAGACCTAAAGGCAATAACTATAGTAAAATAAAAGCTTTAGAACCTAGCATAACAAACCTTAGCAATAGAGTATATAACGCAGTTTTAAACACTAGCTATATAGGTTAAGTAGAACAATAAGGCGCTTATAGCATAGTACAAATAGGGACTTAAGGCTAAAGTCTAGGACGCAATCATCCTAATAGAAGATGCTGATACTCTAAGGGAGTTAATAGATTAAGCGATAAAGATTAATAATAGGATTTATTAAAGGGAATAAGCTAAGAAAGGGTAAGATAGAGTTCTATAGTTATATAAGGCGTAGAGCACGTATTAGCAAATATAGAGCTAAAAACTATAGAATAGCGCAGAGCTAATGGACCTAAGCGGTACTAAAGAATCTAAAAGATGGATAAAGAAACTATAGAAACCTAGAGGTTAAGGATTAAGTAATTATAGGACCAAGGAGCAAAGGCTAAACCAGGGATCTTAGCAGCAGAAGATATTTAGGCGGACTCTATAATAAGAAAGATGGTTTAAAGATAGAGCTTACATAAATTATGGAAAATAAAATTATTTCGCTAGAGACTATAGAGGTAGTTAAAGTAACCACACGGTAAAGGGCACTAGGTTATTAGAGTACAATAACGCGGATATAGGGATATTACGCGGGACTAAGGAGTGTTTAATTAAGCACTTTATGTTTTGTTACAATAACGCATACCAAATTTATAAAGACGCTAAGTATGGCGTAAGCTATTAGCCGCAAGAGCTAGAGTTAAGAGGACTTAAAAGAACTATAGAGTTAGATAAAGAATAGGATCAACTCTATAAGCTAGATTAAGATATTAAAGTAACATGCGGATAAAGATTAGTAATAATAATAATAGAGTTAGAGTACTTATTAATTAATAGCGATAAGGAAGTGTCAGATAATCTGTATTCTCTAAAGGCGTGGGTCACGTGCACGAGTCACGTGCACGGAGCACGTGCATTGTAAATCTCTTCATCTGAGCTTAGAGCCCAAGGGGCTCACCAGCACAACATCGACATCAATCAACGATCAAGTCAAGATCATCAATCAATCAACCCATTTTATCAATGAACCCCTCTACATGAATTTCGTGACAGGAAGAAAATAAGGCTAACTAGGAGCACTTATACCTTAATAACGCAATAAAAGTAGAGACTAAAACCACGATAGAACGCGGATTAGTAACGGGCATTATAACACCGTTAGATACAACATCCATTGCTTTATAAAATAGAAGGAGTAATATTTAGAGACGATTAAGTAAGCAGATAACTACTAGTGCTAGCTCACCACTTATAAAAGGCAAAAAGCCACAGGTTTAAGATTCTTAAGAAGAGATAAGGAAGGCTCTAGACTTATAGGATGTAATAAGGATAGCTTAAGAGCCCATAACAAACAAAAACTAATAGGAAAGAGTAGTAACTTAGTTTAGTAATAAACGAATAAGTATAGGATGCAAGTTTAAGAACTATAAGTTTGGGAAACGAATAAGAATGTTAGTAGGAAGCCAAGATTTTAAGAAATAAATAAGGACCATAGCAATTCTAGGTAAATATAGTGTTTAGCCTAAAGACTAAAAGGTTAGTACCAAGATTAGGAAGCAAAGTAACTTTAAGGATCTAGCTATAAGATGCAGAAAACAAGAAACTATGGATAAGTTTAGATAAAGAATTATCACATAGCAAGAGCAAAAGCTAGATAAAAGGTTAGCTATACTAGGTTATATAAGGGACAGAGCACCTATATAAAGAGTTACTAGTAGGCCTAGTATAGGGACACCTAGAGCAAAATGGTTAGACGAACTAGAATAAGAAGAGGATTTAGATATTCCAGTTAGATTTAAAGAAAGATATACTAAAGGATGTCACAACACAGCAATAATAAGGTACTTTCTTATAAATAGACTATATACACTAAACCAGTTATATAGAAAGTAGTATAGGCAACAACACAACAATAAATAGGAAGATTTTTATATATAGCTAGACAAAAAGGTTGTCTAAGATTAACCTATTACAGAAAAACGTATAAATTATATTAAAGGAGCGTTAATTATAATATTAAGGAACCTAGAAGAAGGATCTAGGGACTAGAGAAGTAAATAATAAATCTTAGTACCCGTAGTAGAAATACTAGTAGTTAGGTTAACTAGGTATAGGTTTAAACTTAAGGATAAAAATAAGCTAAGAGTTAACCTAAGTCACCTAGCGCATTATACACTATTATAGATAGCTTATATAGATAACGTATATAATATATATAGGGTACCAAAAGACAAAAACTAGAAATACTTAGTAAGAATATATTAGGCACTAGAGGAAAAGCGGTTTAAGGACGCTAAGTATATATATAGATGGCACCTAGTAGAAGTATAAAGTTAAGGGGACCTAATACTTTAACCCAGAATATTCCTTATAGAAGAATGCCTAGAGGAACAACAGTGGTGGGATTACTTAGAGAATACTTATCTATAGCACATAGAGGAAAAGAAGCGAACTAAGTATTAGCTAAAAGTAGACTAAGTATAAGCAGGATCTAGTAACTAACAGTTAGAAAAAGGGGAGGCCTATAGGACTAAAGGGAACCAGTAGTAAAGCCTTAGACCCTTAAAGGAATTTAAAAACAACACCTAAACTTATAAGTTAAGTGGCAAGATTAGTAGTTTAAAGCATTAATAGACAGTAAAGTAATAAGAAACTATATATTACCACTAGCAGTAGAGAGGATAGGGTTACCACACAGATAAAAGAAGCACCTGTATCTACTTACAACAATTTTAGGAGATTAGATAGCCTATAGAAGAGGCATTATTAATCTTAAAACAGGACCTATTTAGTTAACTATCAAAGGGAGACCAGTTAGAATATCTTTTAATATCTTACCATTAGAAAAAAACAAGGCAATACTAGGAATACCTTAGTTACAGGAATATAATCTAAAAGTTAATTAGGTTACAGGTCAGGTCGATATTAGAAATACTTAATAACACAAAGTATAACAGCAAACTAAGCTGGTATAGTACTAAGTTGGAGTGATATACAAAGAGACTAAGTAAAGCTTAAGTTATGTACCAAAGAGATACTATAAGTATGGTAAAAAGGTATAGTTACTAGAAAGTAAAAAGCTATTAGAATATATAGCATGGGACCATAAGATAGAGTTAGAAGAGGGAACTAGTCTAAAGTTCTTTCTAATCTATAAGCTCACTAAAACAGAATTAGTAGCACTTAAGGAGTTTATCTAAGAGAACTTATAAAAGGGATATATTAGACCGTTATAGTTATCAGTAAAATATCCGGTACTATTTATCCTAAAGAAAAATAGAAAACTTAGGATATATATAGACTACAGACAGTTAAACAGCATTACTAGAAAGGATAGGTATCCTTTACCCTTAATCAGCAAAATCTAAGATAGGATAGGTAATATAAAGATCTTTATAAAGATAGATCTAAGATAGGCGTACCATTAAATCAGGATTAAGGAAGGCAATAAATAGAAAGTAGCTTTTAGGTCAAAGGAAGGACTATATAAACTATTAGTTATACAGTTCGGGCTTACAAACGCACCAGCAACGTTCTAGAAACGAATTAATAGTATATTAAAAGAACACCTCAATAAGTTTATTATAGCATACCTTAATAATATTATCATCTACTTAGAAAGTAAGAAAGAATATAGAAAACACGTTAAATAGGTCTTAGAGAGACTATAAGAAGAATAGATGCTAGTAGCAATTAAGAAATACAAGTTCTTTACAAGAAAGACCAATTTTATAGAATTTATTATTAAACTAGGAAGAATTAGCATGGACCTAAAGAAAGTCAAAGCTATAGTAAGTTAGTAAGAACCAGAGAACGTTACACAGTTAAGGTTATTCCTAGGGTTTTATAATTACTATAGGAGGTTCATAGCACAATAGTTAAAGAGCATTAAGCCATTTATAAGCCTATACGCCTATAAGCTTAAACTGCTAACTAAGATGAAAATATACCTAATGTTTTATATAAGCTTATTGCAACCTTTAAAAGATAATCCTATAACTCGCGAAGTGCCGCCGCTACCTCCTATAATTATTAATAATAGTAACGGTTCTTACTTTATTAACTTAATTAATAATATATAACGTATTTCACGGGCGAGCTGGTCAAACGGGCGAGCTGGTCAGTTTGCCAAGACCACGCATTAAAATATTTGACACTATAATGTCTCCACCTACGAATTTACAATCGACTTCTAAAGAAGCTCGAATACAGCTTACTGTCTAGGCTCTCGATACAAAGCAGATTTACGGCGTTTGACGCGCTACACGCACTTTTAACATCCCCCTCTCAAGCCTACAGACGCGACGCGCCGGAACTACCCCACGACGCGATACTAAGCCAAATTCAATAAAGCTTACAGTAACCGAAGAGGAGGCGATAAAACGGTATATACTTAAGCTAGATTTAAGAGGATTTGCCCCTCCGCTTAATGCTATTTAAGAGATGGCCAATAAACTATTGGCCGAGCGGTGGATGGACCCAGTGGGCATAAACTGGCCACATAGCTTTATTAAGCGTACCCCAGGGCTTAAAACAAGATATAGTTGGAAGCTAGACTACCAGCGTTATAAATAGGAAGAACCAATAATTATACAAGCCTGGTTCGACCTTATATATAATATAAAAGCCAAGTACGGTATCTAGGACGAAGACTTGTACAACTTTAACAAATCTGGCTTCTAGATGGGTATAATAACCCAGTAAAAAGTTGTTATAGGCTCTAAAAGACGGCATTGACCAAAGGCTATACAACCAGGCAATCGTGAGTGGGTTACGGTAATTCAGGGTATTAGCGTGTTAGGCTACATACTTCCACCCTTTATTATCTATAAAGGTAAAAACTACCTCTCTGCGTGGTACCAGGAAGCCAATATACCATCTTAATGGGCATTTGGGGTCTCTAATAACGGCTAGATAACAAATAAGCTTAGTTTTAAGTGGTTAAAGCACTTTAATAGGCATATAAAGGAGCGTACTGTTGGCGTATATCGTCTACTGATTATTAATGGCCACGAGAGCCATAACTCGCTGCAATTTACCAAATATTATAAGGAGAATAAGATAATTACTTTATATATACCAGCACATTTATCGCATATCCTACAGCCACTAGATATAGGTTATTTCTCGCCTTTAAAGATAGCATATAGGTGCTAAGTTAAGAAGCTAATACGTAACCGGATTAACCATATTACTAAAATAGAGTTCTTACTAGCCTTTTAGGACGCGTTTAACGCCTCTATTACTAAGAGTAATATCTAAGGAAGCTTTTAAGGCGCTAGCCTAGTTCCTTTTAACCCGGATAAGGTAATATTAAAGCTTAACATTTAATTGCGCACGCCTACGCCACCCACTACTAAAGACGCCCCGTGGCGGTCAAAAACCCCTAGTAACCACCTTAAATTTGGGTTGTAAATAGAGCTAATTAGTAATAAGTTGGGTAGCTCACTATCTTTGTTAAAGGAAGGGTTTAATCAGCTTATTAAGGGCACCCTTTTAATAGCTTATTAGATGGTATTACAGCGCGATTAAATTACCGAGCTTGAAGCAGCTAATGAGGCCGCAATCCGACGGAAACAGCGTAAAAGAAAGCGTATCTAGTAAGGAGGAGTCCTTACCTATAAGGCTGGATTGCAGCTAGTTACTGAGAACTCTCCTACCGCTGCCTTTAGTAGTAAGAAGAGTCGGGGTAAGACTAGGGCAGATGGAGTCAAGCCAACTTAAAGGCGCTGTGGGAACTGCGGGGGGACTGGGCATAACGTTTGAACGTGCCAAAATATTAAAGAATCTACTATAGAATCTAGTAGCGATGAGGAATCAGAGGTAGATTATAGTGAGGTGGAATAGTTTGTTACATAGTTCGTTATATTTGGTGTGGTCTTGGCAAACTAACCAGCTCGCCCGTTTGACCAGCTCGCCTGTGAAATACGTTAATAGAAAATATAATCTAAATAATTTAAACTTCTTATTAAGTAGGAAGGATATAAAATATGAACCTAGAAAACCTATAATTAGATTAAGGCAGACGCGCCTTTCTTGGTAAAAGAATTTTATAAAAACTATCCTTCGCGGCCTGCTCTGGCTGGATGGACACAATATAAAGGTAAACGATTGCTACCTAATATGAATACACGAAATATAATAGTAGGAAACTTGAAATCGAAAAGAACTTAAAATGTATTATAACGCTTATAACGCGGTTATATAACACGTAAGATATTAAGGAACTTTAACCGGCGGTTAAAGTTGTCTAATTAGTTAGATTTGCCTTGCCAAGACCTACTATAAAAATGTTAGTTCGGCTTACCGCCTTAACCGAACTAATAGCGATTTTCTATACCGGGCATGGAAAATCCTAATTAGTTCGTTTAACGATTAGAACTGGCAGAACGCTATACCGCCGCCGCCACTAACGTAAATACACAAAAACGCAATAAGTAATAAGTCTTAACTAAAATTGAATTATTTGGACCTTTGGCCAAAGGGGGGGTACTATAATGGGACTAGCCCAGTTATAGTAGGAATGTCTCGGTGGAATACTTGACAGATAAATTCTGACGCTTTAATTAAATTCAATTAAATTCTACTGAAATCCGTCGAAGACCGCGTGCGTATATACGCGCGTATCGACTACTAAAACCCCTAACCATTTAATTATAAGATTCTTTCGTTATTCCTTTCTCTTCTTTACGCAACATCTTATACTCTGCAAGAGCTATATACCCTTAGATTTAGATAGAATTTATATTGTTCCTTCGAATCTTCCCTGAAGCTTCTTTGCGCCCTCACAAATATAAATACTTATTTAATAATATTCTTTAATTAATGTCTAATACGGATCCTTGTAGCCTATGTAGACTACTCTATTATAGGGGGAAAACTTGTGTATTTATAGGAAGAAAACCCTGCAGTTAGGGGAGGAAAAACCCTAATTTGCCATGTTTGTCCATAGCAGCGGCCCTGCAGGCCTATAGCTATGTCCTATCCTCCTTAGATATTCGAACTCCTTAGGAACTACTACTTCCTTCTCCAGCTTATCTAAAGCTAGGGTTCACTATGTCCCAACTAGGCCATACTAATCAATCGCCGTGTGCTTGTTGCTTTTTACTTTTCTCCTATATCTTAACCGTCCCCTATATACTATCTCTTGTTAACTATTACTATATACACCTTGCCCCCTCCCCTCCTAAAGCCATTAAAGGCGTAAGGGGGATTTATCCGTTCTAACTACCGTAATGCTAACAGCGGGATATGTTATATTTGGGTATCTTTTATACCTAGGCCCTAGCTAGGCCCTCTCTAAGGGTCACTACTCTGTTAAAAGGAGACAAGGAAAACCATAGGTCGCAATCTAGGCTGCTATATATTTAGTAATAAAAAACGGAAAGTAACTGTATGCTCTGTGGGCAATCGCCCTAGGGGTTAGGAGGGGCCGTATATTTACTTATTCGCTTATTTGTTCGCGCTCATTTATTTATTAATATAAGGTTGTCAATGCTTTTAATTGGGGGTTAGGGGACGTTAAATTCCATCTTATATCCGTAAGGATTATATAGGGTTAAATAGGAGTATAGCAGCTGTCTATTATAAAGGGGGTTACCGTTAGTAGTAGTTTTCGAGATCTTACCATCCCATATAAAAACTTTTCACTACCCCCTACAACATTTCGACCACCACCACCACGACCTCCTACTTGCAGCTGTGTGACGTCTCTACGTTGGCTCTGCTGAGTCCAAAGACTAGCAGATTTATAGGCCTTACTACGTATAGGTGTAGAGTCCGATTTTAAGGACCTAAATACTTATTTAAGTTTTAGCGTAATAAGAGGCAAGCTAATTAAACAGTTAACCTAAGATACTAGATAGGCCTTAGGATCCTGTAAACTAATTAAGTATTAAACCTAAAATACCGTATAAGCTGCCTTAGAATCCTGCAAAGAGCGGAAATAAGTAATAAATAGCTAGGATAAAGATATATAAAGCGGGCGAGGAACCGGTATAAAGCGGGTATTTAGTAAAAGGGGGATTCTGTCCTAAAGCGTTAGATTAATACCACCTAATACTAGTTTGCTATATGGCCCTCTTCTATCCGCCTTATTCCAACTCCCCTAATATATATAGAATCTACTATATACGCCTACGCTCTACTAGATACTAACTAAGAGTTGCTACTATCCTAGTCCCTATCTGTTAGATAATTTCGCTTTATATACGTTTTTATCTAGTATCTAGACCCCAATCTAATATTAGGTTTTAGTTATAATTCTGCCTTATTTTTAGTTCTTTAACTATTTAGAGGAGACTAGTAGACTATCTTGCTTAAAAAATTATAATAGTAAATGTATCTTATTCTATAGAACCATAAACTATATAGCTATTTAAGACTATTAACTATATTTACTCCGTCCTTCTGGTTATTTCTCTTCTTTCCTATACTATACAATCTATAAGATTATAGTTATTACTAGTTATACGTAGGAAGCGGCTAACTTAGGTATTATAGATAGTGGCAGAAATTGTGGCCAGCTATATAAGTGTCTAAATTCTAAAACTATAAGTATATCTAATCATGGCTAAGGTGCAGAAGGTATTCTCTAGGCTATATACTAGCAAATTACTCTATATATATGTATATGACGTCCCTATATAAAATTGTAGTTCTATACTAACTAGACGTTTAAGTCTTTATAGGAAGTTCAATACTTATATAGAGTACTATTTGGGTCCTTTTTTAACTTAAATTGATTTACCTAAAGTATTTTTATTTTGGCTCTTGCCTAATTACTTATACCCTTAAAGTCGCCCATTTTATTATCCTTGCCATTGGCCAATTAATTAATGTCTATTAAGTTGTGCGCCTTATAATACTAATTCTAAGGATATTTCTATTAGTTTGGCTCTCTATCCTATATAAAACACCTTACCTAGTAAGTGAAGCGGAACTGCTACTTAAGCAGCCTTAAGCTAGTAAAATTGTATAGAGGATCTTTTAGTAGTTATATTATAGTGGTGTAGATTGGACGTCGCCTACTGTCTTAGCATTTTCCTATATTTATAGAGCTTCGGCTTTCCTCCTTCTTTCCTCCTTACCTTATATATAATCACGACCCTACTAGTTCACGGAATACATTCTTTTCTTTCTTTATTACTAACAGAGAGATAGATAGACTAACTGACTGACTGACTGACTGATAGATAGATAGTACCGTGACTTACCTATCTGAGAGACACCGTACCCTTCTATATATTATTTGGCATTCTATGTGGGGACGGTGGCAAGCTCTTTAGATTAGAAGTCTGGTATTCTATACACAACTATATACACAGGAGATATGTAGGAATATACTACAACTACTAAAGAACTGCTAGCTGTAGAAAAACGACCAGCTAAAAGAACCGCTAGCTAGATAGATAAGACAGTAGAACCAGGGAACTAGAGAACTAGGCAGTATCGGATAGCAAGGGGGACTAGGTAGACCCTAAACAGAAAAACTGCGGAAAAAGATAGGACGGCCAGACTTAACGCATAGGCTAAAAGAGTGGCAATAAGAGGCAAAATGGTGTAGGTTAAAAGGTCTTGGGAGTTAGGTTTAGTACCTATTTCTAGAAATTTGGTGTTAAGCGAACTAGTAAGCTAATTAGATAACTACCAGCTGTTAAAGTCTTGCCACCCGCGCGCGCACGAGCATGGCCAGAATATTATTAAAGATGTAGAGATAATAAGCCAAGGGCTAATTAATTAGATAGAAATAAGATCTAAGGCATCTAGCGGCAAAGGAAGTCAGCGCTGCCTAGAGGAGACAATACTGAGCAAGGCTGCAAGTACACGAGATTGGGTCTATCCTTAAAAGCTTCCTATTCTGGCTTAGCTTTATCCTCTTTTAAGTTATCTAGATTATGTTAGCAGCGGCCCTAGAGGCACTCCGTAAGGACCTCCCATATAGAATAACAGTAGGCTAAAATAGATGGACGTATTAAGACCCAGCAGTAGTAGAAGATAAAGATTCTGTGCTCTCCTAGGAAGACCTCCCCTTAGGTATTAAGAAGTAGGCGCCTTCTGTTAGGGACATAGCTGTATAAGTAGACCAGCCGAAGCATGCACCTATTAATATCCCGCTAGGATAGTTATCTGGGACATCCTCTGTTAAGATTATGGCCATGTAAATAAACCTACTATAGCGTTTACCTGTAACACCTAGGACCGATAACCCTTAGCAGATAAAGGATAAAAGCTGTAAAAATTACCTATAAGCTTTTAAGGAAGCTCTAGATGCACCTAATAACTAGTAGTTAATGGCTTAAGACAAGGTCTACGTTATGGTCCAGCCTATACCAGCCCTAGGAACTGCTAGGACTCCTTACTTTACAGGGCAGAACGTGTTATAGTTTATTAAATAGTACAAGCGGCTATGCACCTGATATTATGTAACAAATACGGAGAAGCGCTAGGGCCTTTTATAGTACTATAATTATTGGATAGGGATGTGGATCTAAAGCTTACCTAAATTTATAGCTAGCAATTAGATGGAGCTTATAAGAAAGCTTAGGGCAGAATACTAAGTAAACAACTACTATTAATATATGGAGATAAGAGACTTTATAAAAGCTTTTATTTAAAAATCTGTGGAACAGCTAGGCGAATTACGTCACTATGTATAGGACTTTACTACTATCTTAGCTAAAGCGGTAGCCGTAGGAAACCTTACTAAGTAAGAGAAGGGGTAGTGGTTTATATAAGGGCTCCCTATCGAATACCGCGGGCACGTAATAGAAAAGATAGGAGCTATAGTAGACGAGCCTAGTACCCTTATATTTAAAAGACTGAAGGAGGCCGTAGAGTTAAGAATAATAGCTACAGAGAACGTTAAGCGAATGGATGTTCTTTTAGAAGAGGATGTCTTAAATATCCAGCTTATACAAGAGCTATGGCAGTAAGGGAATAAGCTCAACCGCTAAAGGGAAGGAAGACTTCTAGACCTAAAAAAATACGCAACGCTATTAAATCAGGCTATAGTTTAAAGCCCGGTATAAGGATATAGCTTAGCACTAGGATATAAAGACTAGCAGAATAGTACCTAAGCTCCCTTTATTCCGCAAGGCTGTTAACCTCCGCAAGACTGTCAACCTTCGCAAGACTTTTAATATCCGCAAGGTCCCCAATATCCGCGAGATTCTACTGCCTTTAGACGGCCGCAACGGGACGTATGGGGTTAGCAAGGCACGCAAGGGTTAGGCCGGTGGACCTGTTTTAGATATAGAGGAAGTTACCGTTTTACTAAGCTTAAATACTAAGGGCTAAAGGATCTTATCTAGTAAGGATTTATATATCTATCTAATAAAGGAAGACTAATAGCTGGGACGCGCAGTTGATCTAGACCAGTACTACCATGGCTTGGCAATAAAGGACGGCTAATAGGTATTAAGGACTGGCTCTATATATGTTAAGGAACAGACCTAGATAGGCTAAAGAAAGAACAGACGTGGTAATAGGCCCTTATAGTATAAACAGATTTAACTGCTTTCTATAATAGAGTAGTACTGAAGAATAGTAATAAAATACTTATAAACTGGGAGAACTACTATTAAGTACGGCCTATGGACTTAGTAGTAGCACCTAGCCAGCAACGTCCGCAGACTTGCCCGACCCCTAGAGACAGCCGTATAACTAGGATAGCCGTTAAGCCATAGGCTCCGCTGTAGGAGAAGAATATATAACTAGGAGACATATAACCAGGAGATTGTATCCAGATTATATTACGGCCTATAGATAAAATAGCTGAAGCCAGAAAGAAGAAGGAATCGTCCAATCCTTAAAGATGGTCTTAGAGACAGACGCTTAAGGTTAGCCGTTAACTATAGGCTCTATAGTAGGTATAGGATGTTCAACTAGGGGACAGTTAAGTTCTAAGGTAGGGGAGGGGACATAGGTAACGGCCGTATAAAAGATTTTTATTTGTTTACTTAGTTACTATATTTCCTAAAGCTCCTTTTATATTTACTTTCTTAACCGTGACGCGTTATTAGACGCGTCGACCTACTATAAAAGATATTAGTTTAGCTTACCGCCTATTAACGAACTAATAGCGATTTTTTATTTTAGGGACGGAAAATCCTAATTAGTCTATTTAGTAATAGAGCTGGCAGAACTCTACACCGCCCCTAGAATTTAAATGCGCCAGCTATATAATAAGAATGGTATAAAGAGCCTTAATTAATTGCATGGATGTAGAGCCAATTATATAATATAGAGCTAGACGTAGAGCCTTAATTAAACAACTGCACGGAAGCCTTAGTTAATTAAACAACTATATAAAAGCTATAGTTAATTAGAGAGTCAAATCAAGCCAGAGCTTTAATATTAGCATATCACCGTCACTGAATTAAGTTAGTTGAATGTTGTTAAATTAGAGCCTTTAACTAGGCTAACCTTATTCCTTATTTAAACGATGACTAATTGCAGTATGACTATTACTGCTATCTGAATTCAGTACTGCGCTAGCTGCACAATAAGAACGGATACTACGGCAAGGAAGGGATCTATACAAAAGCAATAATATAATATTAGTAATTAAGTACCGTGGAAACGGTAAAGTAGCATATAAAGAGACACTAATAAAGATGCTCTGTAAGAGATTAGATAGGGTATAGTTAACTATATTAAACCTAAGCCATTCTTATATAACTAAAGATAGAACTAGGCCGTATCTAGCCAGGCTAGTAAAGGACCATGTTAAGGATTATAAAGGGAATAGGAATTAGATGTATAGAAACCAACGCTTTCCCTCCAGTTGTTTTAACGAAGGACTATTATAGATACAAGGGCAAGGGATATGTAATGGAGGTAGTTATAATAGCCGAGAAGCTGCCACCAGATAGCCTTAAAAATGTTAAGGACGACTTAGGCAAAGTATAGAACTAGCAGGATAATAACAAAGAGACTAAAAGTAGAAGATAATCCTAAGAAGGCTCTTAAGCTGGAAGAAGATTAAGGATACGCGAGCGTACTGCTAACAGCTAGGGTAAAGAAGCAGCTATAAAAGCCTAAGGATGCGCCAAAGAAGCCAAGAGCAAAGGTAACTCTAAAAGGAAAGAAAGTAGCTATTAAGGACATCTTACAAAAGCACCGGGCCCGCGGAAATGGTCTACTGGAAACTGCTGTTTATGCTTATAAGGAAGGAAGTTTTAAGATAGGTCTCTAGATTAGATGTCTGGTGGACACTAAGAGCCTTAATTAACTATAAATATAGAGCTTTAACTAAACGACTACATAGCTAGAGTCTTAATTAACTGTCCGCAGATATAGAGCCTATGGATATAGAGCCTTAGTTAAACGTTAATGGATTTAAAGCCTTAATTAAGCATACAATAATGCAGAGTCTTAATTATATATATAGTAGAAGACACCTTAAGTTAAGCTAGGGCCTTATTAAGTCTTAATTAGTTAAACGCCGTCCTTACATTTAGATTAGAATAATTAGAGCCTTTAACCGGACTAACTTTTTACCTTAATTAAACAACCGAATAATTAGTTGCAGCACGTTATCGCTGACCAATTAGACAGTCTTGGTATACGGAGACGTATATAGATACGGACGCAGAATATATAATGTATAGCTAGGTGCACAGCCAGATGCACAGCTAGACGCGGAGCTAGGTGTAGAGTCTTAATATTACTAACTGAATGATTAAACTAAGCCAGAGTCTCTGCTACCTTGGTTAACTGCCCTGCCGCTACTGCCGCTACTGCCACTATTCCGTCTAGCTATTTTGTCCCTGCTATCTCAACCAACTGCTCTGTCTCTACTATTATAGATCTATACCGCTACTGGGTCTATTTTACTGCTAGATCTACTAGATCTATTTAGCCGTTTAGCTGTTTTAACCAATTTATTCTAGACCTAATACTACTTTAACTGTTTAATTCTAACTACCGTTCTAACTAACCTATTCCGTTCTACTATTTCTACTAACCGCTATTTAGACCGACTGTTCTACTATTATTGCTGCTATGGCTACTGCTACTGCTGTTACTGTTTTAACTGTTCTGCTTCTGCCATCTTAACTAACTGTTCTATTCTAACTGCTGCTTTAACCGTTCCGTTTCACTGTTCTAACTATTCTAACACTTCTGTTTTGACCGACTGCTATTAACCAACTGCTACTAGCCAACTGCTATTAACCGTCTGCCGCTACCGAGATTTCTGCTACTAAAAGTTCTACTGCCGGATATTCTACTGCTTATTTACTGTTACCGAGTTCTTCTACCGAGTGTTCTACCACTGACTGTTCTATTTTATTTTACCGCGCTAACTGTCTGCTTTTATTACTGTTTCTACTACCGCTACTATTACTGCTGTTACTGTTCTGGTTACTAGTAGGAAGATTGGATCTTAGCTATGGATAACAGAAGGATATTATGGAATAGTTCTATAGGGCTGTAACGGCTATAGAATTACGCTTTTGACTAGTACCGCTAGTAGGTATAGTACACAGGCGATTAGGGCGGCTAGTGCGTACATTTATGCTTTTGACCAGTGACGCTGGTGGGTATAGCGCATAGGCAACTAGTACGGCTAATAGGTGTATTTATTCAGCGCGTGTCTAATAGGTATCTTACTAGGAGAAGAGGTTTCCTACATTCTATTATGTGCTTTCCTTTTTCTATTCTGCTTTTACTATACTTTTGTTTGGCTATTCTTCTGTAGGGTAGAACGTTAGGGGACAACGTTCTTGGTAGGGGAGGTATGTGGTAGTGTAGATTGGACGTCGCCTACTGTCTTGGCATTTTCCTATATTTATAGAGCTTTGGCTTTCCTCCTTCTTTCCTCCTTACCTTATATACAATCATGACCCTACCAGTTTATGGAATACATTCTTTTCTTTCTTTATTACCGACAGTGAGATAGATAGACTGACTGACTGACTGACTAACTGATAGATAGATAGTACCGTGACTTACCTATCTGAGAGACACCGTACCCTTCCACAATATTATACCTATAGCTAAAGGATTTAAAAATATAGTCGTTGCTTTGCTTAGTGAGTATCCTATAAGTCTTAGCTAGGTTACTAGCATTATTGCTATTAATATAAATAGGTGCACTTATAAATGCTGCTATAGATAGATCTGGTCTATATTCTTATCCTTTTTAAGTGGTATTAACTAACTACTAAAGGTTCTATTCCTGTTTAAGAATTTATCTTATAGGTAATGGCGCTACTTGCCTTTGTTTTAAACTGGTTCAACTTGTATATAAAGGGGCCCGTTATAGAATGGTTGATGCGTAACCTAAAAGAGTATGCCTTAAGACACGTCATAACACTCTTACTGGACTTTTATAGCAATAATAGCTCTAGGGAAGCCTTGGAGGTTATAATCTTAGGAGAATAGTATATCCATCTTACAGAGAGTCTAATCCTTAATTTAATACCTTCTATAATTAATATTATTACCTTTGTAGTTTATTTCTCGCACTTTATTAATATATATATTGGACTTATTATAATAGATGTAATTGTTATTTACTATTAAGCTAGAAATAATACTCCATATAGGCGAGATGCGTTAGTTCCAAGTACTATATAATAGCGGCGCCAAAATCAATCTTATATAATATAACTTAGTAAAAGAGTATAAACTTATCCCGTTACTAGGGTGGTAGAAACCTATTATAGGCTTCCTAAATAAGCATTAGATTAAACTATATAGCGCCTATAAGCTTATAGTATTAGTAGCCAATATATATAACCGCACTAAGGTATTTAGCCCGTAACCATTTTAGGCGGCTAACTTTATAGGTTATAATTTTATCCTTAGATATCCTTAGCTTATAGAAGTAGATCCTGGAATACGCTTTAAGATAGGAGCCTTTAAATAGTAGAATGATAAAAAATTAAAAGGGCGCGTGTTGCTAATAAGCTTAAAAGACATCCTAGAGGATATAGCCCTAGGTAAAATAGTATATACTCTATACCTAAAGAAGTATTAGATTTAACCCCTATTCTATAATAAGATAGGTATAAAGCCTAGTACAGGTAATGACCCTTTTATAATAGAGACCCTACAGGAAACTGCTAGATAAGTTACAGAAATATTATAGAAAGGCGGCGATCTTAAAGATCTTATAAGATACTTCTATCGTCACGGGTTACTCTAGCTTAAGTAATACACGGAAAGTATACTACGGCACCTCAAGCGCTATATTAAGAAATTCCCTACCCTCTACTAGCTACCACATGAAACTGTTTAATATATAGTGGCAACTATATATAAATAACTACCATAGCGCGCGACGCTGCCTATAAGCGTTTTAAGGGAGCTCTGGGACCTACCTAATAATAATATAGAGGACAAACGCGACCCCAATTTGTTAAATATCCTAGTAGGCCTAAGGGACTTACTAAGGGTATTCTTAGGTAGGTAGGTAAAAGTTATTTAGCGGAACTTAGAATATAATTATATAATTAATTTAGAAGAAGGTAAGCAGCCGCTAAATCTTCCTATTTATAACCTTTCTTATAAAGAGCTTAAGATCCCATGGGAGTACTTTAATAGTTTACTAGAAAAGGGATAGATACGGCCTAGTAAGTCACTGGCAGGCGTACTAATCCTTTTTATCCTAAAACTAGATGGAACTATAAGGCTATATATAGACTACCACGGTCTTAATAAGATTATAATTAAGAACCGTTACCCACTATTATTAGTTAGTAAAATGCTAGATCGGCTATCTAAGGCGAAGATCTTTACAAAGCTGGATCTATAAGATGCCTATTATAGGCTCCATATTAAAAAAGGGAATAAGTAAAAGACCACTTTTAAGACCTAATACGGCCACTTTAAGTATATAGTAATGCCTTTTAGGCTAGCTAATGCGTCTATAATATTTTAATTATACATTTATAGAGCCTTAGGGGGACTAGTTAACCGCATATACGTTATCTATTTAGATAATATTCTAATCTACTTAGAAGATAAGGATTAGCATAAGCAATATATTCGCGAAGTGCTAGAACGCTTAGATAATTAGGGCCTCTACACTAAGGCGTTAAAGTATATCTTTAACACTAAGTAGGTCGAGTTCCTAGGTTATATTATAACGCCTATAGGCGTAGTTATAACCCTAGTATAGGTATAGACGATCTAAGAGTAGCCAGAGCTAGAAAGCTACTATAATGTTTAAGTGTTCCTAGGCTTTGCCAATTTCTATAGGCGCTTTATCTATAACTACTTAGACGTCGCCTAATACCTATCTAACTATATTACTAAAGCTTCTTAAGACCTGGCCTAAGGAGTAAAAAGCTTAAAGGCAGGAAGAAAGAAAACTAAGAAGGGACTAACTAAATAGTATAAACTATAGATATGGCCCAGAAAGGTATAGAAAGCCTTTTAAAAACTATACGCAAAGTTTATAGAAGCTTTACTACTACAGCATTTTAACCTAGATTAGCTACTAATAATAGTTACTGATATATTAAATTTTGCTCTTGCTGGTATCCTACTATAACCTAATAGGCATCTAGACGCTACCTAGCTTTATTAGAGACTAATAGCATTCTATAGTAGAAAATTCTAGGGACCTAAAGTTAGGTATTATACCTATAACAAGGAACTGCTAGCCATAGTTAACTGCTTTAAATAGTAGCAACACTACCTTGAGTATACGAGCTATACCACTTATATACTCTTAGATTATTATAATCTACGCTACTTTATAACTATAAAGGAGCTTATACCTTAACAGGCCAAATAGGCAGAGAAGCTCGCGCAATTTAATTTTAAGATTAAATATAAGCTAGGGGAAAACAACCCTACTAATAGACTGTTATAACAGCCAGATTATACCAAAGGCTTTAAAATAGGAGAAGGAAAAGAGATAGTAGATATCTTACTCCCTATATTATAAAATAAGCCCTAGGTATAGGATACTTAAGCACCTATAGCTCTAAGCGCTAAGTCTTAGGCGGTATAAACCCTATTAGCTTCTACTAATGTTCTAGCTAGTACCTAGCCCGTTGCCAGTAAGGGTCCAAATATACCTAGATAGGACGTCCCTAATACACTCTTAGAACCTAGTAATATATTACCTCTGATTACTAAGCTATCCCCTTAAACTAAAGTGAAGCCATAGAGTAATTAGAACCTAGAGCCCTATAAAAACTAAAGAACTTTAACCTTATAGCGGCCTTCCTAATATACACGCACTAAGAAGTTATAAGATCTATAGTACTATCTAGTCTTATACTTAGAGTAGTATAAAGTAAAACAGCTTTTATCCGGGAACTATCTAAAAGGTTAATAGATCTTATTTATAAGGTGTAATAAAGGGACGCCTTCTATGCTATCTTTAATGCGGAAGTAGACTAGAAATGTAATAAAAAGGAAGCTAGAAGGCGCTAAAATTGGGAACTAGACCTAATAGGCCTACTATATAGAAATAGTAAGGTTTAGGTACTATAAGAAGCAAATCTACAACAGAAAATTCTTATAAAAAATTACAATAATCCTCTAGGCGGCCATTATAGTTAAGCTAAGACAGTAGAATTACTTTAATATAAATACTATTGGCTAAAGCTTAATTAGGAAGTAAAGGAATATATTAGCTATTATAAGAAGTGTTAAGTATATAAAATCTAAAGGTATAAGCCATGGGGTTTACTTAAATCGGTTCCTCTTACCAGCGAACTATAGCGATATTATACTATAGATTTTATTACGGGTCTTCTACTATTAAAAGATAAGCAAGGACAAACATATAATTTAGTCCTTATACTTATTGGTAGGTTTTTAAAGTATGTCTAATACCTTCCTATTAATAAGATAATTAATGTATAAGCGCTTATAAACCTAATTAAGGAGAAATGCGTTCTTAAAGTAGATTAACTATACTCTATTATTACTAATAGGGGCAGCGTCTTTATAAGCCAATACTAGTTAGATCTATGCTTTTATTTAAAGATAGACCACCATTATAGTATAGCTTTTCATCTATAGATAGACGGGTAAATAGAGCGCCAGAACTAGGAACTAGAGTCTTACCTATAAATATATTTAAACTGCTAGTAAGATAATTAGTACGAGCTACTTCCGTACGCGGAATACGCTTATAACTTAAAGCAATACTCGTTATATAAGTATACACCTATCTAGATTGCCTATAGCGTTTAACTATCCGGATTTAATAGTATACTTAACAATTACTAGCTAAGGTTGTATAATCAATTATAGGACCTAACTGGGAAGTTTAAGGATATCTACTAAAGAGTATAAGGGTATCTTAAGGAATAGGAGGAGTAATAAAAGTATATAAAGTAGAGCCTATAAGATACGCAAGAGCAGTAGAGACTTTAGTATAACCGTAAACACTAAGACAAGCATTTTAGCATAGGCGATAAGGCTCTATTATATTTAACAAATATTAAAACCCATTAACTATTAAAGAAGCTTAATATAAGATACTTAGGTCCTTTCTAAATTAAGGAACAAATTAGCAAGCTAGCCTACCGTCTCTAGCTACCCCTATTTATAGCCCGTGTATATTTAGTATTTTATATAAATCTACTAGAACTATAGTATAGACTACCACCGGAAAAGAACTTCTATCTAGGCCTAATTAAATACCTTAAAGTGGTGGGCGAGTGGTATAAGGTTAAAGCTATACTATGCTATAAGTCTATTAAGAACAAGCTTTAATATAAAGTTAAATAGCTAGGCTAGCCTACTAAGGACTCTATATAGGAACTAGAGGATTACCTTAATTATTGCAAAGATATTCTAAAAGAATATTAGGACTAAGGTCTATAATCCGCAAATTGTAGAAAGCGCTCTAATACTATAGTGTTATTGCAATCTATAAAGAAAGCTCGCGTAAAGACTAAATAGGTTAAATTAGATATAGAATGGACAGGCTCCGGAAACTATAAGGGTTAATTAGGGCTACGGCCTAAGACAGGACAGGTCCTTAGCCTTTTCATATATATAGCATAGAATTAATAGAGTATTTTACTAAAATTATATTTTTATTTATTAGTCTATATTAGAAATAGTGTTCTTATACCTTCCTAAATATCTTATAAGGCCTTCCCGATTACTACTATATATAAAAATCTATCCTAAATGCTTAAATTAAAAGCCACTATACCTTATCCCTAGGTGTAATATTAGTATCCATTGGCCTACTAAGTAATGGCTAATGGGAATAAGATCTAGATCTAGATCCCTTAGTAGGAGTATAGGTAGGTATAAAAATAGGGGCAGGCTAATAAGGTGTAAATAGAGCAGAGATCCTTAAATGCTTAACACCAATATTAGGCCCAAACCAGTACTAACAAAGTTCTTAAGGTGTAAGCTTATAGTTAATAAAGATACGCTTAAGCCTAGAATAAATAAAAACGTTAGCTAGCTAGCAAAGACTAAAACTACTAAGACCTTGCTATGGCAATTATTAGTTACCTATCCGCTAGGTACCTAAAGGGTAACCTGCCTAATCCTGCATTATATTATGCTCTTTTAAAACTTAACACGTATACGTGAACTTCTTCTTATAGTAAATAATAACCTTCTTCCTATTACCCCTATCCTTTACCCTATCCTTAATATACTAACCTTACTCCCTTATTAGGCGTTACTAGCTAGCTTGCTGGAAATTATAGGCGGTATAGATAGCTATAGCATAGTCTCAAATTCGACCTAGACGTTTAGCATTAGCGCTAGAATAAAAAAGAGCCTAGGCGATGTAGTAGTTAAGGATATTAAAGGATCGTCACTACTTAGGCCCAGGCTATATTAAAGCCTAAAGTTAGTAATGGAAACCTATTAAGGATAAGAAAGCTTACCTTAACGCAACTACTGCTTTTAGTATGCATATATTAATTATAAGGACTAAAGGTGTTAGACCTTATATAGTAGGTCTTATTATAAGCATCCAGAATCTTCTTATTAGACTTCTGGTCTTTTAAAGACGTATATATAAAGTTATTTAGGTAGGACCAGTACTAGTTGCGGGTTAGCGGAGGTTAGGGTTCTATATATAGCGGTAGGGCCAGAATACGCTATAAAATTGGCTTAGAAGAGTAGTCAGCAGGAAAACGAAGAGGTATATTAAATTAATAATAGAAAAAAAGAAAATATTAATAATATATTAAAGATACGTCCAAATTTAGATAAAGGTTAATAATAAGAAGTGAGGTGTTAAGGAAAAGGAGCAGCTTAATAAGCAAGGTATCTTTATGCTTTACCTTCTAATACCCTTCTAATAAATAGCCGCAACCTTACTAATATAACTCCGTTACAATAGCGCAATTTAAAAGGAAGGAAACACGCGTATAAGCTATTTGGCCATTACTCCCTTATAAAAAACTAATTACGCGGCCAGAGAAGGCAATTAAGACGTCAATTATAGACGCATATAGGTTAAATTATACCTAAAAGATACTACGGCATTAAGGAATAACGTTATAAACGTTCTTAACAATTGTATAATAGCTAGAGGCGCTATTATAAAGTATCCCTCCTATTTACTAGGCAGTAGAGCTACGCTAAAATATAGCATAGGACTATAAGAATAAGAAAGGATTATAGATCAAATATCTTAACAGTTAAAGACGACGGTAAGCCAAGGCTCTATACGTTAAATCCTATACTAAAAGGTTTCACGGAACTATATTAGAACACCAAATTGCCTATAATATTTGTAATTGATTACAGACTGGTATAAAGGCTTAAAAATAAAGTTATATAAAAATCTCTGTGTTAGCCTAGGTAGTTACTAGTATGCTTCTAGTAGGCTTCTAATAGGTCTCCTAGCAATCCTCGCGTCTTTTCTTTAGTTATGTTTTTCTCTTATTAAGGTTTTTTAGGAGTTTAAAGCAGGGGTTAGATAGATAGATGATATATAGCGGCATACTAAAATCTCCGATATCTCTCTAAACCCCTTCTAGGACAAGCCCTTATAATCTCCCTACCGCAAGGTAATAGCAATTAGGGGCCGACCGTAAGAAGGGGGAGGGGGGGCAATATAAGGGATATTATTGCGGACACCTTAGGTTGCCCTTAGGACAACCTCTAGACGCCCCTTAGTTGGTCGCCAGTTACGCACTAGAGGTACGTATCTGTAGTATATAGTCTCTATGATCTTAGAGGCCTTACCTCCTTAAGGATTTGTCTCTTTTACTAATCTATTTTGTTCTATAATTGTGTTCTTATAGCCCCTTGTCTATAAAGTCCTTTTATATTACTTTTCTATCTAGAATATATTGCTAATATAATTTAGTTTTCCCATCTAGAGAGAAGCCTATAACCCCATCTTAAAAAAAGCCTTTAACTACTAAAGGTCGTGGAAAACGTTGGGCTACTTTAGCAGATCTTAGTATATTATTAATTATATCCTTATTATATTATAAATCTAACTACGTTATATAGAGAACTAAGTGGTTATGCATATTATATTCCGCTCTAAAGTTCCACTAAAAAAAATGGCAAGGTAAGTTTAGGTAGTTATACCTACTACTTAACTATAATCTAACTATAATCTAACTATAATATAGCCAGATCGCGATGCTATGTTTAAGATTTTTGGCAAGACTAAGAAGCAGAAGTATGTCTTATACACTAGTAATAAGAAGAGTAAGCCTACTAGTTATATTTATAATATATCTAAGATCTAACGCAAATAGTATACCTGTCTAACTAGGCTATATGCGTCTAGTTTAATAAGGTATACCTAAAGTCTTTGGTTATATTACTAATATATTTATAATCTAATTAGAAATAGAACTTTATTTTACCAAATATAACGCTGCTAAATATTATAGATAACCTTAAGGGCAAGGAGCTGTTTAATACACTTAAGAGCTATAATAAGTAGCTAGGATAGTGTCGGAATGTTAGTTATATAACGTGGTCATAAGACCACGAAGCAAGACTAGCTAACCTAACCTTAGAGCAACCCCTTACTTTTAGACAATCAATAACTACCAACTTCAACACCGCATACGTATCGCAATACAGTGATATTCGTGCACGTTAATAAAGTAAGTATACCGACACTGATCAGTAGACATATAGATTAGGAAATACGCAATAAGCTAGAGCTTAAGAACCGTACTAGAAATAGTACACGGATCGCCTAGCCTTGTCTATTTTAGTTAAAGGAGAAAGCTATATTACCCTCAAAGCTTAAGACCACGTATTAGCTTAACTGCTAACGCGTTAAATCGCCTAGAGAATTATATCTTTATTTAGAGAAGATTACAACCTCCCTTAAGCTTAAGAGAATTTGTACTGGCCTTATAGCCAATATAACAGATCGCTAAGAGAATCGCAGTCTTGCTAAAAACACTTTATAGGCCTAACGGCTGTAAAGGACGTACATACCCAAACACCCTTACCTTAACACCCTTACCTCGACACCCTTACCTCAATAACCTTAACCTTGACCTCAATCTCAACCTCAACCTCGACCTTAACCTTAAACTATAACATACACAAGGACTAGTACACTGCTTTGCACAACAAAATAGATCCTAAATAGAAGGAGAGAATCGCCAGATATAGTTACGGGATTAATATAGCAACTGCCTTAGAGAAAGACCTAGAAGAATATATAGAAACAAAAATCTATAAGTATACATATAAGAACTTTATGGATTATATACTATAGTCGCTATTCTAAGAAGAATTTAAAGGCTTTACTATTAAGGACTTTAGAAAGATACGCTCTGTTATTAGAGTAAAGCTCCGTACTTACCTACTCCAAAGAGGAGTATATGTCGCTATATATAGCAATAGATACCCACTTTATAAGGTTCTGTATAATGTCCTTATAGAAGAGGAACCTTATAAATAGATAGATAAGGAAATCATAGGAGCTCTTAAGGAAGTCAGCCCTATAATTATAGTAGCACTATAAGAACAACTTAATTTAACACAAACAGCTCTAATATTAAATTAAGCTATAACCCTATTAGTTATAGCCTCTTTAGTTTCTATAACCCCCCCCTATAGCCAGAGTGGGTAACAAGCAAGCAAGCCAAGCTAAGAGCCCTCAGCTTGCTGGCTTGCAATTTTGGGCACCTTGAGCTTGCTGGCTTGGCTTGCTTGATCGAAATCGTTCGGCTTACTTGCTTGCTTGACCGCTTAATTGACTTTATATAGAATTTTTGGTGTTATATACAAAATTAGGGCTATAAGCCACCCAAAAGTTCCTCCGCGGCCACGACTTGTAGTAATTATACAGTGTAGTTGCGCAGTGGTTATCACGAGGCTTAGCGTAGTGTTAAGGACGGCTTCGAGGAACGCTTTGAGGGAGGCTTAGAGGAACGCTTCGAGGGAGGCTTCAAGGGAGGCTTCAAGGGAGGGTCTAAGCGAGGCTCTAAGTGAGGCTCTAAGGGAGGGTCTAAGTGAGGCTTTAAAAGAGGCTTTGGTAATAAGGACGCTACAGCTAAAGCATCTAGATATCAGCTTTTTCCTATATAGATCGTGGCGAACTTACTACTTATACTAGATCTTTTAAAGCCCATCTTTTTATAGCTGCGGCTACACTGCAAGGCAGTAATAATGTTAGGGCGAAGCCTTAAGTGACGCAGCTCTAAAAGATCACCAGCTTCACTGAACGCTCGCTCGCAGTTATCGCTTATGGCCAGTATAGTCAATATATCTAGAGCCATCTTTGAGAGCCTTAGCCGAGTTGTTCACTCCTGCCACCAATATAATATAGGATCGTGCGCAAGCGGATAATCGTCTTTAAGAGGCTCTTAAGCCTTCCAAGTCTCGTATTCGTCGGCGTCGGCAAGGCTTTGAGAGCAACGAGTATTAGCACAAATATAGTCGTCTCTACCCGACGCCGCATGTGTTCGTTTCTGCGGCTGGGTTGGTAATATAGTTAAAGGTTCTAAATAAGCTTTATATAGAAGCCAAAGGTTAAGGAAAGCTGCGTCGTTTTTAATCAGCCAATCGGGGCGATCTGCCCATGCGTGCTTACAGAAGTTCTTGTAGAGAGGATAAAGCAGAACAGCTGCATAGTAGATAGAAGTCGTATTAAGCTTCTTAAAATACTTATTAAGCTTTAACCAGCCACAGTTAAGGTTAATCGCGTAGTAGTCCTTAATTGGTTCTTAATCTAGATAGCTTTCTACTATTGCTTTAGCTACTCGAGCCTTCCTTTCCTTAAAGAGCTTGAGCAGCCAATCGAATATAGAAATAACCTCCCAAATCGCTCTATGCAGGCCCGACTTGCCTCTAGCTTCAAGCAGCTTAGTAGCTTCGCGAATTGGTGATAGAATGTCAATATAGTTAATAATAATGTCCCAATTATAAGAGTCTAAAGCTCCACCTACAATAACTAGGGGAGGTAGAGGCACCTTCTTTCCCTTAGCTATTAGAGGAGCCACTTCCTTCTCATACTTTGTAATTATATATTGCGCAATTAAATTAATTGCGCCGTAAAGAAGGACAGCTCGGGCAAAGGCATTATAATAACTATTCCATCTAGTTTTAACTGGCTTTATTACCTAAAGGATTTTAACGCTAGCTGCTAGTAGATTGCTCTGCTCCAATTACTAGTAATCCTTAAAGATTTAATAAAGCTGAGGTGTAGTAATAGAATTAAGGATATTAATAAGAACGCTAAGAGGACCTTCCTTTCGCCATTCTTTAAGGAAACATTCTTCGTCCTACTCAGTAGAAATTAGTAAGGGAGTAGGAAGTTAAGATTTATTAGTTAACGTACTAGTATATTTACATCCTTATTCTTATAGGCGTCTTTATCTTTTCTAAATAAAATCGACTGGGCCATAAGATTGAGGGTATAAGCTATATACTAGATCCAGCAAGTCTCCTTCTTAAAGCCAAACTTAAGAGACAGATAATCTAGGCAGATACCGTTATTAGCGGCATTATTAGTAATAAAACAGCCAAGCCTCTCTTTACTAACGCTAAAATGGGTAAGAACGCTGCTCACTACTTTGGCGTAGTTAATTCCTATATAGCGGCCAAGTTGCTCTGGTAGAGCAATTAAGTAGTTAACTACCTTGCCTTCGCGATTAAGGTGGTAAACGCATACGCCAATAAGGGAGTGTTTGCCACTACGCGTAGTCCAGCCGTTAAATAAGAAATAAAGCTTTAAGCGGGCGTTCGCGAGCTTATCAATTACGGCTAGCTAGTAGGCCTTATAGTTCTACATTACGTGAAGCTAAATTAATTAATGCGTTTTCCAAATCCATCTCTCAGCGTTGGGATTAGCAGCAGCTATTATAGTATAAAAGGAAGGCGTTTCGACTTCTTATAGAGGATAATTGTTCTTAGTAATCCACTCAATTACAGCTTGCTAGAAGGTGTTCTTATTAAAGCCGCCAATAAGATCATTCGCAAGGCCTTAAGAGATTTTATGCTTTTTGTTAAGAACTTCAAGTATTATTACCTTCCGCTTTTTCTCAAATTCAATTTCGCCCTACTTATTATAGCCATGGCCCTTCTTTTCCTCTACAAGGTGTCGGGACGCAGAAGAGGTAGCAGCGGTAACGTCAAATCGGCCGCCTGGTATACCATGCTGATAACAATACTTACATTCCCAGAACAGTCGCTTGCTACTACAATGTTAAAGCCGATATCTATACTTATAAATAAAGCTCTGGCCCCTTTCTAAGGCTTTAAACGGCTTCTGGTATCGCCCAAGTTGTTCCTAATCAATTCCATTATAATTTATCTCGGGATCGCTATCATCTAATAGCGGGGAAGCATCTGGAGCGACAGCTTCAGAAAGTGCAATTATAGGCGTTAGGGTAGCTATCGCATTCAGGTTGGCTTCGGTAAGGTCTTAGGGCATAACTAATAGTAGGGCTAGTATATAGCTCCTAAATTAGTCGTATTTTAGGGGGGTACAAGGGAGAGATCTCCCTAACTCTAGATCGCGACTTATGCGCGAGGAGGTTCGGCGCGGAAAAATAATTACATAGAGCAAAATCAGCAAAACTTAACACCAAAAGTATATTACCAGATTGGACTCTCAACTAAAACCCTATATATATAATTCCTATCAAGCAGGCAAGCAAGCAAGCAAGCTAGGCCTAATTGGGCTTACTAGCTTGCCAAAATTAGGCCTTTTGGCTTGCTGGCTTGCTTAATTACTAATCAAGCAAGCAAGCAAGCTAGTTAAGCCAGCTTGCTTATTACCAACTCTGCCTATAGCCTACTACCTTCCTATACGGTGCTAACGCCTATAAACTATTAACTACCTCCACTACCTCTAACACCTATAATCCAGCCTATAGCTACAGCTATAACACCTAGAACACAAATACCTACCCCTATAATACCCTAACTAGCTGTTATATCTATACCTCAGCAAACTGCACTAACTGCTACCTAATAGCAAGCTGCACCTACTTCTACCTAGAATTAACTACTTACCCTCCTCACTTAACTCCTATAGACGCAGAATTAGTAATTATTACCTACGGCAACTACCTCTACCCTCCCTTTAGTAACCACTCCTACCCTACCTGGTGCCCCTTCTGCCCAGTATCTTTACCTTGGTACTGCCAATACCAACCCTGCTATGCACCTACCTATATATAGCAAAGAGGCAGCTACTATTGCCAAGATCTATATAGATAACCAGAAGTATAATAGAGTATGTAATAGCTTTAACTTTAAGTTAACTATCTTCTATAATATCTGCAAGAGAGCTAGTCTACCTCCTAAAGGCTATATAACTGCATTCCTAACTATGCTAAAGGGACTTGCTTAGGATTACTACTATAA
>Ga0307507_10002123_pt1 | contig 42683 bp, 8 predicted proteins | sample 7_EM_MG_FD_207223 | JGI IMG/M metagenome (GOLD analysis project Ga0307507, IMG submission 207223) | Populus trichocarpa ectomycorrhiza microbial communities from riparian zone in the Pacific Northwest, United States - 7_EM | ecosystem: Host-associated > Plants > Roots > Unclassified | place... | reverse complement strand
TTTTAGGGAGACTAGGCTAAAAGGTAGTAGAAAAACTAGCTAAAAAAAGACTAGTATCGTTTTGGTATTGGTGGTAGTGGTGGTAGTAGTTTTGGTGTTCCTATCCGTGCCTCGCTTATAAGCTAGGGCCACCCCTAAGAAGAATTTTCTGTTGGGGGAAAGGGGGTAAAACGACAAATAAATCCACCTCTAGCTCGCTAGGTAGGAGGAATTGGGTCTTGAAAGTCGGAAAATCGATTGTTTTTAATGGTAAGATGGGTATGCGTAAGTTTTGAAGTGTGGCGCTACCTTTTAGTAAGGTTGCATGTGTGGTTAGTAAAAGTTAGAGAATACTTATCTATAGCATATAGAGGAAAAGAAATAAACTAAGTATTGGCTAAAGTTAAACTAAGTACCGGTAGGATCTAGCAGCCAATAGTTAGGAAAAGGGGAGGCGTATAGGACTAGAGGGAACCAGTGTTAGAGCCTTAAACCCTTAAAGGAATTTAAGAACAACACCTAAATTTATAAGTTAAGTAGCAAGATTAGCAGTTTAAAGCGTTAGTAGATAGTGGAGCAACTAGGAACCACATATTACTAAAGGCAGTAAAAAGAATAGGGTTACTACACAGACAGAAAGAACACCTATATCTACTTATAACAATCTTAGGAGATTAGATAGCCTATAAAGGAGGCATTATTAATCTTAAAATAGGACCTGTTCAGATAACTATTAAAGGAAGACCAGTTAGAATGTCTTTTAATATCCTACTATTAGGACAGGACGAGGTGGTACTAGGAATGCCTTAGTTACAGGAGTACAATCCAAAGATTAATTGGGTTATAGGTTAGGTCGACATTAAGGATATATAATAACGCAAAGTGCAATAGTAAACCAAGTTAGTATAGTACTAAGTCAGAGCGACGTATAAAGAAACTAAGTAAGGCTTAAGTTATATACCAAAGAGATACCATAAGTATGGAAAAAAGTTATGGTTACTAGAAAGTGAAAAGCTATTAGAGCATGCAGCTTAGGACTATAAGATAGAATTAGAAGAAGGAATAAGTCTAAGGTTTTTTTTAATCTATAAGCTTACTAAAACAGAGTTAATAGCGCTTAAGGAGTTTATCCAGGAGAACTTATAAAAGGGATATATTAGACCGTTATAGTTATCAGTAGGATATCCAGTACTATTTATCCTAAAGAAAAACGGAAAACTTAGGATATGTATAGACTATAGACAGTTAAACAGCATTACTAGGAAGGATAGGTATCCTTTACCCTTAATTAGCGAAATCTAAGATAGGATAGGCAACGTAAAAATCTTTACAAAGATAGATCTAAGATGGGCGTACTATTAGATTAGGATTAAGGAAGGCAATAAATAGAAGGTAGCCTTTAGGTTAAAGGAAGGACTATATAAGCCATTAGTTATACAATTCGGACTTATAAACGCACTAGTAACGTTCCAGAAGCAAATTAATAGCGTGCTAAGAGAACACCTAGATAAATTTATTATGGCATACCTTAACAACATTATTATCTACTTAGAAAGTAAGGAAGAGCATAGAGAACACGTTAAATGGGTCTTAAAGAGACTATAAGAAGAATAGATGCTAGTAGTAATTAAAAAATGCAAGTTCTTTATAAGGAAGACCGATTTTATTAGATTTATTATTAAACTAGGCCAACTTAGTATAGATCTAAAGAAGATTAAGGCTATAGTAAATTGGCAAGAACTAGAGAACATTATATAGTTAAAATCGTTCCTAGGGTTTTATAATTACTATAGAAGGTTTATAGCGCAATAGTTATAGGATATTAAGCCATTTACATAATTAACTAAAAAAGAAGAACTGTGGGTATAGGGAAAGGAGCAATAAGAACTATTTAAAAAAGTTAAAGAGTTATTTACCTAGGAGCCAGTTCTTAAGATCTATTAACTAGGTCTAGAGACGGTTATAGAAACGGATATATTAGACTTTATACTAGGAGCGTGCTTCCTATAGAAATATTAAGATAGATGGCACCTAGTGGCGTACTACAGTTAAAAGATAACACTACTAGAGTTAAACTATGACATCTACAACAAGGAGTTATTAGGTATAGTAGCAGTACTTAAGGAATAGAGAGTATTCTTATAAGGCATAGAGAAACCATTTATGGTTAAGACAGACTATAAGAACCTTATAGGATTCCTAATAACAAAGGAACTTAACCAAAGACAGGTTAGATAGGCGGAAATGCTTATAGAATACCATTTTGAAATTTAGTATACTAAGGGTATAAATAATACACGAGTAGACGCTTTAAGTAGAAAGGCTGAACTATAAAGTAATAGAAAGCTATTAGGAGCTTTATTATAAAAAGATTAAGACAGATTAATTAGGTATAATTATCCAAAAATTATAGCGACTAAGGAAAGGCAGATCTATAAATTACTAGAGAGTAATTAGATATAAAAGATCTAAGAAGTATAGGCAGAGGATCTAGACTTAGAGCAATATATAAATAGAGAAGCAATATATATACCTAAGTCTATTACAGAAGAATTTATTAAGGAATTCCATAAGGGAATAACTTAAGGATATAACGGAGCTATAGGCTTAGTGTTAAGACTTTAAAAAGAGTATATTATTTAAGGAATCTAGGGGCTAGCAAGATAAGTTATAAAGGAATGTCTAGATTACTAAAGGAATAAACTGACAAGGCATAAGCCGTATGGAGGGCTATAACCTATTAAGACACCAGGAAGACTATGGGAGGTTATATTATAGGACTTTGTTATTAAGTTACTAAAGTTAAGAGATCCTATTATAGGATAAGATTATAACATAATCTTAGTAATAGTAGATAAGCTAATAAAGTAGGGATACTTTATAGCATACACTAAAGAGATATTAGCAGAAGATATTGCTAAAATCTATATAAAAAAAGTGTTTATAAGACATAGAGCACTAAACAAGATTATATTAAATAGAGATCCAAGATTTATAATAGTATTTTAGAAAGTGTTTCTGGCAGAATAAGGGGTTCGCGTAGTAATATCTACAGTATATTATCCGCAGACGGACGGATAAATAGAAAGACTAAACTAGACACTAGAATAGTATCTAAGGCATTATATTAATTACATACAGAATAATTAGGTATCGTTATTACTAGTTACACAGTTTGCATACAATATAACACTATAAGAAGGAATGGGGATATTACCATTTAAGGCGAATTACGGATACGAGCTAAGAATATTGTTATCGCTATATTAAGTAAAAAAGACGAGTAGCATAGCTAAGTAAAGAATGGAGACGTTAATAAATCTTTATGCAGACCTTAAAGAAATAGCTAAACTAGTATAAGAATAAATAAAAAGGTACTATAATACTAAGAGATCTAAGGGACCAGATCTTAAGGAGGGGGATAAAGTATGGCTACTACACAAAAATTTTAAGAGTTAATGACTAAGTAAGAAGTTGGACTATATTAGACTAGGACCTTTTAAAATTAAGTAAAGAATTTCATTGGTTATATATAAGTTAAACCTATTAGCCAAAATAAAGATCTACCCTATATAGTATATCGCAATGCTAGAGCCAGTATATGGGAATATTAAGCTATTAGTCTATAAGGCAGATATATACAGAGGATAGGAGGAAGATAAATAGTAAGTTTTAAAGGTTATTAGTCACAAGGACGTAGATAATAAAACATAGTATAAAGTAAAGTAGATAGGCTATAGTAAGACTACCTAGGAACTACTAAGCAACCTAGAAAACGCTATAGGAAAGGTATAGAAGTATTAGAAGAAAGCAGGTTAGGTAGTATTAATAAGGAAGAATTGCTAAAGAATAAGTCACCTAAGGGGGACCTAAAAGGAGCAATTGCCGAGCTACTTAGAGTTATTTCCCTTATAGGAGGAGAGCCAGTTTTTTTATTACCTAGCTTAGACAAACCCTGTTAAATAAGTTTCTACTCCTTAGAATAAACCTTCTTACGCACTTTCTTAAGATAAAGCAGATAAGCGTAAGCAGAGGCATAAGCTTTAAGAGTATAACGCTCCTCGTCTCTTACCCGCTTAATATAAGTGTGGTCTTTATCCTAGAGACAATAAATCTTACCTAAGGCACTAGAGAGCTTAGCGTTAAGTTTTATAGCGGTAGATTAAATATAAGACCCTATAACAAGTTACTTAGGGAACTTAAAAACTGTTAAGAGTCATAGGATACGCATACTTAGTATTAGAAATAGAGCGAACATCGCAAAATAAACAAATGTTTACTTTAGTGCACTCCAAATAAGAGAAAGGTTATTAGGCAGTAGGACTTGCCAACACAATATAAACTAACCCCTCTTTCGCACAACAAGAATATGGAGACGGCATTACCTTACCTAGCAATAGTATAGAGGAAACCATACGCGTATAATAAAGGGTTAAAGAAGAAGAAGGAGCTTTAGGTATAGTAAGTAAGGATATTAACCAGACTGGTTAAATGGATATTACACCTCTAGTAGACAACTTGGAGATATTAGGAATCTTTAAGGACAAAGATAAAGAGGAGGGAGATAGTGTTATAAACGCTTTAAGTATAATATTATAACTACTTAGAGAGGAGTTGTAGGAAGCTAGTTAGTTAATATAGGTATAGTCTAGGATAGATCCAGTGGAACCATGTAATAAGGAATAGTAGCCAAGGTTATATAATGTGATCTATATAATCTGTGTAATCTATATAATCTATAGGATAGAGTAGATAGAGTAGATAAAGTAAACAGAGCGAAGGGAATTCTTAGGAGTACGGTTGTGTATTTAAAGGACCATAGTCCCTACCCCAATAGTTCTCTCTTTATAGTGAATCTTAAAATACAATTAAAGTTAATCTATTAGGCAACCACTCCACCAGTTATTATTATGTTGTTAATTTTATTCTTACCTATATACCCAGCCTATTAACAGAACCCACCGTAGTTTCTACTACAAGGTTCCGTTATAGTATTGCCTTGTCCTATCCTAATGGTAGGATATTAAAAGACATTCTAACTGGTCTCCCTTTAATAGTTATCTAAATAGGTCCTATTTTAAGATTAATAATACCTCCTCTATAGGCTATCTGATCTCCTGAAATTGTTATAAGTGGATATAAGTGTTTCTTTTGTCTGTATAGTAACCCTATTCTTTCTACTGCTTTTGGTAATATGTGGTTCCTAGTTACTTTACTATCTACTAATACTTTAAACTACTAATCTTGCCACTTAGCTTATAAATTTAGGTATTATTCTTAAATTCCTTTAAGGGTTTAAGGCTCTAATACTGGTTCCCTTTAGTTCTATACGCCTCCCCTTTTCCTAACTGTTGGCTGCTTAATCCTACTTATACTTAGTCCAACTTTAGCTAATACTTAGTTCATTTCTTTTCCTTTATATACTATAGATAAGTATTCTCTGGGCACTCCTACTACTATTGTCCATCTAGGCATTCTTCTATAAGGAATTTTTCTAGTTAAAGTATTAAGTCTCCTTAACCTTGTACTTCTACTAGGTGCTATCTATATATATACTTAGCGTTTCTAAACCGCTTTTCCTTTAGTGCCTAATATATCTTTACTAGGTACTTCTGGTTCTTGTCTTTTAGTGCTCTATGTATATTATATATATTATCTATATAAGCTATCTATAATAGTGTATAATACGCTATATATTTTAGGTTAACTCTTAGTTTATCTTTATCCTTAAGTTTAAACCTATACCTAGTTAACCTAACTACTGGTATCTCTACTATAGGTACTAAGATTTATTACTTACTTCTCTAGTCCCTAGATCCCTCTTTTAGGTTCCTTAACATTATAATTAATACTCCTTTAATATAACTTATGCGTTTCTCCGTAATAGGTTAGTTTTAGATAACTTTTTTGTCTAGCCATATATAAAAATCTGCCTATTTATTGTTGTGTTATTGCCTATACTACTTTCTATACAACTAGTTTAGTATGTATGGTTTATCTATTAGAAAGTACCTTGTTATCGCTGCATTATAATATCCTTTAGTATGTCTTTCTTTAAACCTAGTTAGGATATCTAGATCCTTTTCTTATTTTAATTTATCTAACTACTTTGCCTTAGGTGTCCCTATACTTAGCCTATTAATAACTCTTTATACGGGTGCTCTGTCCCTTATATAACCTAGTATAGCTAACTTCTTATCTAGCTTCTGCTCTTGCTATACAATAATTCTTGTCTTAAACTTATCCATAGTTTCTTATTTTCTGCGTCTTATAGCTAGATCTTTATAGTCGTCTTACTTTTTAATCCTAGTATTAACTGTTTAATCTTTAGGCTAAATACTATATTTACCTAGGATTGCTAATATTCTTATTTATTCTCTGAACTCGCAGTTCTTAAACTTGCGTCCTATACTTATTTATTTATTACTAAACTAAGTTGCTACTCTTTCCTATTAGTTTTTGTCCATTATGGGTCCTTAGGTATATCTTATCTTGTCTTAAAAGTCTTAAGCGTCTTATATCTTATTTTAAGAATCTTAAGCCTATGGCCTTTTACCTTTATTAAGTAATAAGCTAGCACTAGCAGTTATCTACTTACTTAGTTTCTTTTAAATATTGCTCCTATTATCTTATAAAGCGATGAAAATTATATCTAATAGTGTTATGATACCTATTACTGAACCTTATTCTATAATGGTCTTAGTCTCTACTTTTATTTTAACTTCTCTAAGGTTTGTATACTCCTAGTAAGCTGCCTTTGTTGCCTTATTATTGGTAAATGCTTTGCCTTTATTAAATTTATTGTCTTTAATATCTAATCTATAAGCTAGTTTACTGGTTCCTTTAAACTTAGATAATAATAGCTCCTATAGCTAATAGCTTACGCCGTACTTAGCGTCCTTATAAATTTGGCATGTATTGTTGTAATAATATATAAAACTATTAATTAAACACTCTTTTGTTCCTTACAGTGCACTATTATCCCTCTATATATATGTGCCATCTGCTAGCCTAGTTCCCTTTACTATATAGTTACTCTAACTACCTCTATAGTCTCTAGCGAAATAACCTTATTTTCTATAATTTATATAAGCTCCATCTCTAAACTATTTTTCTTGCTATGGAGTCCGCCTAAACGTCTTCTGCTGCTAAGATCCCTGGTTTAGCCTCTACTCTTAGGTCCTTTAATTACTTAATCCTTAACCTTTAGGTTTCTATAGTTTCTTTTCCCATCTTTAGGTTTCTTTAGTACTGCTTAGGTCTATTAGTTCTGCGCTATTCCATAGTTTTTAACTTTATATCTATTGTTGCGTACTCTACGCCTTATATAACTATAGAACTCTGTCTTGCCCTCTCTTAACTTGTTCCCTTTAATAGATCCTATTATTAATCTTTATTAACTAATCTATTAACTCCCTTAGAATATCCGCATCTTCTATTAGGATAATTATGTCCTAGACTTTAGCCTTAAGTCCTTACTTATATTGTGCTATAAGCGCCCTATTATTCCACTTAACCTATATAGCTAGTGTTTAAAACTATATAGTATACTTAATCGCTAAAGTGCGTTATACTAAGTTCTGAAGCTTTTATTCTGCTATAGTTGTGGCCTCTAGGTCTCTAAATATCTATATTAGTCCTTCTGCGAACCCGTTCTAACTAGCAAATATATACCATACATCTTAGTTAGTAGTTGTTATGCCATTGGCCTATATTTCCGTAAGATATAGCTTAAACTACTTAAGTGCCCTCCCCGTTAGGAACAATCCTATATAGGCTACTTAATCCAACGATATTACTAACTTCGCTCCTTCTTATACTACCTTAAAGTGCATCTATGTAAGAAATCCCTTAAGCTTTAACTTCTCCCCTAAGAATCGTTTAATTAAAGGTAGCTTAATTTTTGCTACTCTAATTCTATTAATGCGTTCTTTAAGTATCCTATTATTATCTTATAAGTGATTAACCATTTCCTGTAACTAACCTTGTGTAACCACTTAAGAATCCTTATTGTCTATACTAGTATTACCTGGCCCTAAGGTTGTGGCTACCATCGACGCCGTTGTGACTGGTGCTTTAGGTGGCATATTGTTTAATCTTATTTAATACTGTAACCTTGGTAGTGAATGTGTAACGGAACCTTATAGCAGGAACTACAGTGGGTCCTATTATTAGGCTGGGTATATAGGTAAGAACAAATTAACAACGTAATAATAACTAGTAGAGTGGTTGCCCAACAGATTAACTCTAATTGTATTTTAAGATTTACTATAAAGAGAGAACTATCTGGGTAGGGACTGTGGTCCTTTAAATACACAACCATATGCCTAAGAAATCCCTTCGCTCTGTTAATCCGTTAATCCGTTAATCTATTAATCTGCTTATAGATCCCACGTTCCTTAGATCCTACAGATTATAGATTAACCATATAACCTTAGTTACTATTCCTCGTCACATAGTTCTACTGGCTCCATTCTGGACCGTGCCTATATTAACCAACTAGCTTCCTCCAACTCTTCTCTAAGTAGTCATAATATCGTACTTAAGCTATCCGTAACACTATAAACCCCTTCTATAAGTGCTTTTGTAGGTAGACCTTAATAAGCTCTAGCTGCTTTAGCAATATATTATATAGTAGGCTAGGGGCTAGATTGCGGCTATTGCCTTTAAGAATAATATTATGGTCCACTCCCTTGCGATATAGTAATAGCGTATTAGATATAGCCTTTAAGAAGCTATTAGTATATTCTTACTAGGGCTACGGCAGCTTTTTATAAATAAGCCGGCAAAGTTCCTCCTTGTTGTTAGGTAGGGCGTCTTGTCCCTTCCTATCCTCTATTAACTGGTCTATCTTACCCCTTAACACGCTGGTTTGCGTCCTACCGTTATCGATAAGAACTAGCCAATCAAATCGATCAAATTAAATACCCGTGCTCAGAAATACAAAGTTGGTGATATTCGTCGATTGCTATATAAAATATATATACAAGCTTAATCCTTAGAGTTGAGTCGCCTAATATGAGGTAGCCAGCAATCGTCGCGCCTGCAGAACGGTATTTTGCATATACTACACCCATATAGAGTTCTTGGCGACCTTTTTGGGCGCTTCTACTCTTTACTATCGCGAGGTTTCCTGACAGTATTTGATAAGAGCTTTGATAGAGCCTTCCTACGCCCCTTGTGCGCTAATTGAGTCCTTAAACCTGCCTCTATACAGGCTGAACAGTTCTGCTGTTTATTCCAAAGCTTTACCAACTTATAATCCTCTGTTGGATACCACTAAATATCATTTATAGAGTGTTGTGTAGGCTTATTCTGTATGCGCGGCTGCGGCTTTTAAATTGACCGTTTGTATAAGGCGTTGTGGAGGTCTCTCCTAAACTTCTTATAGCCTTTGTGGCGAGTGGCTTGGTAATTTGTAGGACGGTAGGAGGATAGTAGGTATGAGTTACCAAGGACTGTATCTAATAGGAAGTGAAATAGAGGCTTCTATGTCTTTCTATGCGTCCTCTGAGTATTAAAATAGGACCGTAGCTGATCTGTAAGATCCACGCCGCATATATAGAGATTGTAGTAGAAAATAAAGGTAGGAATCTCTAGTTTCTTAACAACCTCATTACCAAAGACTTTGCGCGTCATTTGGGCGCCGGTTTGGGTAAGGGGGGGACGTTTTTGGTTGGTTTCTATGGTTGATTGACCTGACGATGTACGACGAAATTAGTGTATGAGGCTTAAAATAAGGCTTAAAATTACTTACTGTCGTTAACTGTACTTATAAAAAGCACCATATTAGCGTCCTTTTAGGCAAACTCCATAACCTGACTGTCTTTGGAACTCGCCCTGTACAGTGTACCCCATTCTATTTGGGCCGTGTGAGTTAATTTAAGGTTGGCAAGCCTCCCATTAATTTGCTTAGCAGGAACCTTAATCTTCTTCCTCCTCCCTCTTCTAGTATTATTTACCAAAATGTTGCCCTCTCCCCCTCCCTTTCTCTTGCGCTTTGTTCTAGTTGTACGGATAGTTCCTGCGCCTTTAATTCTAAGCTCTTAAAGTTGTGTAAGAAGCTTAACACTAGTAAATAGATTATTAAGCTAAATAATGTGTTTTCCTGGAGGATAAAGAGGCTTATTAGTTTCTGCATTGCGCTAAGTAAGCAGATTAAGTACTACTGCTTGCGTCTTTGAAAATCCTTTGTCCTTAGTAAATGTCTTATCCAAATTAACTGGGCCTCTGTTGTTACCTCTAGCGTGCTATAGCTAATTAAGTATATAGCCCTTATTTGCTAGAACCCATATTTTAAAGCCTTTAGGAGTTGGTTTAGTAGGTATATTAATGATTTTAGGGGCACGGCCCATAAAGTGTTTGATTGTCTTGTTAACTATAAGGTGGGCACCAGGAGTATAGAGCCTTCTACAAGTAAGCCGGAGGTGCTCAGTAAGCTCAGTAACTCTGTTAAATGTAGTGCGTGGTGTAGGATCGTTCTTTGGCCATGGGGTTGTACATTAAAAGTAGTAATTAAGCTGTTTAAATTGAATCCGACTTATATATTTTTTAATAGTGTGCTCTGAACCATTGGTCTCTAAAGAGCCCCAGTAATCCTTAATGGCCGATTTATGTGTAATGCCTATATAAATAAGTACACCTAAATACCCCCAGAGTTCTTCTTTGTATGTTGGCTGCTATAGGCGTGCTTATGGCTTTTCCTCCTTATCCAATCTTTCTTGTTCCGCGTACTTATTTATCCACTCCACTAACTTATCCATAATCTTATCTGTAAAGAATTGATTAAATATAGCAAAAGGATCGCTATAATTAACGCCAGGCGGTAGATTTGGCTTGCTATGGTTGTCAAAATCGTCTATATGGAAAGGTTTGAAGTTGGGTAGAGGCCAGGGCTCCGGGGGGGGGGGGTTCTTTTGCGATGTGATTTGGTCGAACATTATATTGAGTTGGCTGAACAAGGTCTATATCATTGGAAGTACGTTTGGAAGGCATGGTTGATAATATTCTATTGATTAAATTTGTATAGGCTATACGCGTTGTTTTGATTCTGGTGTTCCGCACGGACCACTTAATCTTAGGACGCAAGCGTGTTAAGGGATAGAGACTAGTATATCCAATTACTATGTCCTTGCGCTTTGCTCCTCGTAAGAAGTTCCCTACCTTAAGTAGCGCGATATCTACTGCCCTAAACTCCCTAGTAAATAAAGGCCTTCTCTTTCTTAGCTTTAATAGTAGAGCTAGCCTAGGGTAGAGCTGGTCTTCTATTTTCCTAATTACATCTTAGGTATTAATCTTCTAAGTATACTTATAGTTGTACAAGGCCCGCTTGGCTTGCTTTAGCTTAGCCTGTCCCTCTAGCTTAATTTTAGTAGAGGACTTCTTCTCTTAGAGTTAGCTGATTGTAACTATATGTTTAAGGATACGCTAGGGGGTAGGCCTAGGCTCTAGGTCTAGTAGTGTGTCTCTTTAATCTGCATCTTTCTAGTAATCCTTATTAATTGGTAGGGGTAGGAGCTTCTTTCTTGGTATAATTACGTCCTGCCTACTATGGTAGTTCCTCTTGGTTCGCCATACTAAGACCTAGTGTTTGCAATTAATAAGGGCCCTAGTCTTCTTAAACTACCTATAGCCAATAAGAAGATTATAGCGGCTAGTATTACAGAATAGGAACTATATAGAGACTCATCGGCCATCTATAACTAGGTTAGCCTTAAAGAGCTATCTAATTATATCCGTCTGCTGGTTGTTATGGCCGGATATAGCAACTCCTTATCCTTTAATCTTGTAGAGCTTTAGTTGCAGTTGTTGCTTAATAATTGGCAGTAGCTTATAGTGTATAAAAGCCTCTCTGCCCGCACCAGAGTCAAGCAGGCTTATTATATTAAGAGCCACGCCGCCTAGCGCGATCCTGTATAGCGTTATAAGGGCTGCGCCTCCTAAAATTTTCTTTAGCTATACAGGCGCTGTGTTAATTGCTCTAATCTGCTCTAGGTAGGAGACTTCTCCTAAAGCTGCTTATTTTCCGATTCTAATAAGTCAGTAACTATCTTATACTCTTTACTTTGGTTAATTGCTTTAGCTTCCGTCTTCTTTAGTACTAGGTAGTTATTAAAGTAGTGTCCTTACTTACTATAGTTAAAACAGGTAACTGGCGCTTTTACAGCTAGTGCTAGAGTTAGAGGCTACTAGAAGGGGGGGGGACCTTTAGTCTCTTTAGCGCCCCTAGTAGAAGCTCTCTTAATAGCCTAGGCTGCTCTATAGTTACTTTGTTCCTTGCCTGTCTGCTTTAGACCTTAGGCGTACTATTAGGCAGTCTTGCAATAGGCCTAGAAGCTACAGTCTTTGTCTGCTACTTTAACTTCCATTTAGACACGTAGGTTATTATAAAGCTTATTATAAAGTTCCTCTTTCTACTAATCTTGTGGCATCCTTAAAATATTTACTAACTATATAAAGTTAGATTGGAAATTATTAAAGTCTCCTAGGTATAGCATTCTAAGGCCTTTAAGTTCCTGCTGGGCCTTAATGCGGCGATCTGGGTCCTTAAAGACATTCTCTAGGAACTTAAGTACTTCTTTGCTAGTAGGGTTGCGTCCTATATCGCGCTCTACTTCTAGGTAGGATAAGAGATAGTTATAAACTTTGCCGCCTATATGTATCTTAATATACGCTACCTTTGCATCTTCTTCCTAATTTGGGCTGTCTTAATAGAACCAGTCTACATTAGATCGAAGCTTATTTTATACATAGCCGCTCCAGGCATAATAGGTAGGCTCTTTCCCATCTATTAGCGTAGGTAGGTCTAGAAACTTTACCGTGCGTCCTAAACCCGCAACACTACTCGTCTAAGAGAGTAGTGTCCCTTCTTATATTATCCGTAACGGTGTACTTCCTTACTTGCTATCTTCCCAATCTAGGGCTTATATAGTAACCTTACAGCCTATTCTTAATATCTTCTAATTGGCTTTACGGAGCTCATCTGGCCTATTATCTAGGTGCTCCTTAAGCTCCACTATCTTCGCTTAAGCTTTCTCTTTCACATTAAAAGCTTTATGCATGTGGTTATTTATAAGACGCTATAGTATAGCAATTTGCTGTTCTATTGCCTTCCTTCGTATTCCCTGGAGCCGCAGCTCCTCTATAAGTTCGGTTGTAGGTATCTTAGATAGCTTTTAGGTAGTTATGGCTGTGTACTCTCTCTTAGTCTCTATCTTAAAGTATATAGGGTCTTCGTCATCTTCCAATTACGCCATAAGACGGTCCTATTTGCTCTTTATATTGTCTGAAAGCTCCATCTCGCCATAGTACGGTTAGAGCTCCGGTGGCTCAAGTATCGCGTCTATAGGTTCCTCGCGCCCTGCTAGCGCTGGGTCGGTAGCTATCTTTAGTGCACTAGGCCTTAATACACTCTTTCTCGCTATAGTGTCTCTTTTAATTTCTCAGGTTATAGTTAGGGTGATCCTTTTAATCTGATTGCTGCAGTCTCTTCTTTTAGCTGCTTAATCTGCTGTTATAGTTGCCTGCTTAATGCAGGGCTTTAGTAGGTTAGTTAGTCTGTAGTCATAGTGGTAGAACAGCTCTCTATCTGGCTACGCGTTTAACCATTGGACCTAGTATTATATCACCTCTATAGGTTAATTAAAGATAACCTTAGTCTAATGTTACGGCTAGCTTCTCATGGGAGCGGTCTAATAGATCAAGCAACAATAAGGGGCTATATTATGAGTAGACTAAGGTAAGAGCTTAAAGAAAGGGGCGCGGTAGATAACTATGTACATGTTTGGTCGTCGGGGCAACGTTAGGGCGACGTTAATCCGTGACCGACAACGCCTCAATAGTAGCTATGTAGACGAACCGTCACAACTTCTACTAATACTTTATTAAGAACTACAGCAGGATTGTCTAGCCTCTTAACCGCCTTACTAGGAAAGACTAGCTATTCCACTTTAACGCCATATATATATAGGCCTTTAATAAGCTTAAAAAATGGCTGGTATTAGCTCCCCTACTTGCCCACTTTAACCTGGAATGGCCCTTAATACTAGAAACTAATACCTTAGATAGCACAATAGCTAGTATTTTTTCCTAGAAGTAACTAGACGGAGAATAGTACCCTATTATATACTATTTAAAGACTATAATAGATGCTGAGCTAAACTACCACATCCATAATGAAGAAATGCTGGCTATTATCTCTAGTTTTTAGCACTAGCGTGTATAGCTAGAGGGGACCCCTAAGCCTATTAAGGTAGTTTTGGATTATAAGGCCCTAGAATACTTTATAATAACTAAGGCCCTTACGGCCCGGTAGGCATATTGGGTGGATATCCTATCTTAGTTTAACTTCTTAATTATATATAGACTAGGCGCTATAAACCGTATGGATGCTTTTATAAGGCGTAAATAGGACCTAGGTAACTAGGTAGCTGTAAAGGTCTTATTATAGACCTAGATACTATTATAACCAGAGCACCTTAACCCCTAGATATAGGCAGAACTAAATACAAACTCCTTAGGTGCTAAGATATATCCTATTAACCCCTTAGGATTTAACTTTATTAATAAATTGCTATAGGTAAACCATACAGCCTCTTCCCTATAGAAATACCGTAAAAAGGTAAAGAACGTTACCAGCCTATAGTCCCTTAAAAATAGATTACTTAAGTATTAAGAACGGCTAGTAGTAGTAGAGGAACAGAACCTATAGACTTAGCTTATTGCTAAAGCATATACCTAGGTCTCTATGGCCTACCCTAGGAAAAATAAAACCTATAGGATTATTAGCGACCGCTACTACTGGCCCAGAATGGTTATAGATATTAACTACTATATACAGAACTGCAATAACTGTTGTAGGTCTATAATTCTACAAGATAAGACCCTAGGGCTATTAAAGCCACTCCTAATACTAGAACGCCCCTAGTAGTATATCTCTATAAACTTCTATAAGTTACCTATAAACCGCGATAGATATAATATAGTTATAATTCTAGTTAACTACTTTAGTAAGCACCTATTCTTAATTCCCTATTATAAGAATATTAATACTAAAGAGGCAGCCTAACTATATATCCACTATATCTACCGAATTTACGGACTACTAAATACTATTATATCTAACTATAGGCCGTAGTTTATATTAGCCTTCTAGAATAAGTTTACCCGGATCCTAGGTATTAGGCTAAAGCTCTTTATAGTATACTACCCCTAAATAAACGGTTAGACAGAGATTATAAATTAATACTTAGACTAAAGACTCCGGCCCTTTATTAACTACTTTTAGGATAACTAGGGCAAACTACTACCTATAATAGACTACGCCTAGGCAACCTTACCCTATAACTCTATAGGGTTTGTACCTATTTAGCTAGAAATGGGATACTTACCCTATATAAGCTTTAACTAGGAGAGACTAGAAGGACCATAAACTGTATATAAAAAACTATTTTATAAGAAAGCATAGCAGTATGCTAAACGCTTAAAAGAAGTATAGGCAGTAGCCCATAAGAACCTAGGGAAGGCCTAGAAATTAATAGAATAGTAGGCAAATAAGCATAAGCGCGAGCCTAACTTTACTATAGGCGATAAGGTCTAGGTTATAATAAAGAACTAGAAAACAGAATAGCCTAGCTATAAGCTAGACTATAAGATGGTAGAACTATATAAGATCCTTAATAAAGAAGACAACTTATATAAGGTTAAACTCCTAGACTTAATTAAAGTCTACCCTGTTTTCTTACTAGATAAGCTATAGAAAGCTATAAATAACCTACTACCTAGATAAAAGAATAAGCCTCCACTACTAATTTAAGTTAATAGCGATAATAAATAGGAAGTTAATAAAATACTAGCCTATAAACTAGTACGAGGAACGCTAAAATACTATATCTAATAGAAAGGTTACGATCTAGACCTAACCTAGTACCCCATCTAAAACTTTATAGGTTGCCCCTAGAAGCTTAAAGAGTTCCATAACTAATACCCTAATAAGTTAGGACCCTTAAAGTATCTAGACGAGTAGATAGAGTGCTAGTATAGTAAAGATAATAGGCTACCTGTTAAGCATATAGATAAGAATACCCCATGGATATAATACGGATATATAAAACCTAAGGGCAGGCTTTTTTTAGAGGGGGGGGGGGGGTAATGTTACGGCGCTAGCACATTACCGCAGATTGCCGCAAATTGCCGTTACATAACCAGAGAATTGTACATAACTTCGAGCGGTGCTTCCGTTCTTCCCCTTTCCTTTCTCTAGCTTTGGATCCTCGTTTATAGACAATCTAATCGTACAGGCTTGCGCGACCCTCTTGCCGTGCTCGTGCCTCGATTGACTGAGTCGCTAATAGTGCTTTAGGTTAATTCTTAGTTTGTTTTTATCCTTAAGTTTAAACCTATCCTATACTAATCTAAATATTGCCATATTATTTGCTAGTACTAATACTTATATTATCTCTCTCTAGTTCTTAGCCTATTTTTTTAGATTCTTTAATATTATAATTAATACTCCTTTAATATAACTTATCTATTTTTCTAACATAGCTTAATCTGGTATAACTTTTTTATTTAACTATATATAAAAGTCTTTCCATTTATTATTTCCTCGCTACTAATATTACTTTTAGTATAGTTCTATAAGTGTATATAATCTATCTATAAGGAAGTATCTCTTTATTACTGCATTGTTGTAACCTTTAGTATATCATTCCGCAAACCTAATTAGAATCCCTAGATCCTCTTCTTATTCTAAGTTATTTAACCACTTAGCTCTTAGCGTTCCTATCCTTAGCCTATTTATGACTTTTTATATAGGTGCTCTATCCTTAGTATATCCTGGCATAGCTAATCTCTAGTCTGGCTTCTATTCTTGCTATACAATAATTTATTACTAGAACTTATCTATACTTTCTTTTAGTTTTCTTCTTCTAAAAGGATCTTTAAAGTCGTCTTACTTCTTAATCTCTATATTAACTTTTTAACTTTTAGGCAAAACACTGTGTTTACCTAGAACTGCTATAGATCTTATTTGTTTTTTAAAATCTTAGTTCCCTAGGAACTGTCGTCCCATACTTATTAATTTGTTTTTAAACTAAGCTATTGCTCTTTTTTATTGGTTTTTATCCGTTATAGGCTCTTAGGTATATCTTATCTTAAAAGTTTTAAGCTTCTCTTATCTCTTCCTAAGAATCTTAAGCCTATAGCCTTTTACCTTTATTAAGTGGTAAGCTAGCATTAGCAGTCGTCTACTTACTTAATTATCTTTAGATATTACTCCTTCTGTCTCGCAAAGTAATAAATGCTATATCTAACAGTGTTATAATACCTATTACTAAAATATATTTTATAGTAGTCTTAGTCTCTACTTCTATTGCGTTATTAAGGTTTAAGCGCCTCTAGTTAGCCTCTTTTTCTTCCTTATTGCTATTAATTAATAAGTGCTCTAACTCTATTGTCATAATTGCTAATCTTTATCCATATATTGCTATAACATCTTAATCTAGCTTATAGAGTCGATCTTGTTCTTTATTTAACTCTTTAATTCCTTTAAGTTCTTTTAATTCTAGCTCCTATAGCTAATAGCTTATGCTATACTTAGTGTCCTTATAGATTTAGTATATGTTATTGTAATAAAACGCGAAGTGCTTAATTAAACACTCCTTAGTCTTACACAATACACCTATATCCGCATTATTATACTCTAATAATCTTATGCCCTTTACTACGTAGCTACTCTATATACCTCTATAGTCTCTAGTAAAATAACCTTATTTCCTATAATTTATATAAGCTCCTTTTTTAAACCATTCTTCTTATTATAGAGTCCGCCTAAACGTCTTCTACTACTAAAATCCCTAGTTTAGCCTCTGCTCCTTAGTCCTATAATTACTTAATCCTTAACCTCTAGGTTTCTATAGTTTCTAATTTTATCTTTTAGATTCTTTAGTACTACTTAGGTCTGTTAGCTCTGGTCCACCATTCTATAGTTTATAATTCTATTACTGCGTGCTGTGCGCCTTATATAACTATAGAACTCTATCTTGCCCTTTTTTAGCTTATTCCCTTTAATAGATCCTATTATTAATCTTAATTAACTAATCTATTAACTCCCTTAGAGTATCCGCATCTTCCATTAGGATAATTACGTCCTAGACTTTAGCCTTAAGTCCCTGTTTATACTGTGCTATAAGCGCCTTATTATTCTATTTAACCTATATTGCAAGCGTCTAAAACTATGTTATATACTTAATTACTAAAGTGCATTGCACTAGGTTTTAAAGCTTCCGTTCCGCTATAGTTGTTACTTTTAGGTTACTAAATACCTATATTAACTTCTCCGCGAACCCGTTCCAGTTAGTAAATATATACTATACTACTTGGTTAATAGTTATTATTCCGTTTGCTTAGATTTTGGTAAGGTAAGGTTTAAATTATTTAAGTGCTCTTCCCGTTAAGAACAGTCCTATATACACCACTTAGTCTATAGGCGTTGCCAACTTTACTCCCTCTTATATAACCTTAAAATACATTTGCATAAGAAATCCTTTAAGCTTTAACTTTTTTTCTAGAAAACCGTTTAATGGATAGTAGTTTAACCTTAGCTGCTTCAATCCTATTAATTTGGTCCTTAAGTATCCAATTATTATCTGTTAATTAATTAACTATTTCCTATAACTAACCCACCGTAACTAGCTGTGAATTAGTATCTCTTATACTAGTATCTCCTTCTAACCCTAAGGTTATAGCTGCTATAGATGGCGTTATAACTAGTGCTTTTAGTAGCATATTATTTAACCCCACCAATACTGTAACTAGGTAGTAAATGTATGATAAAGCCTTATAGGAAATACCACGGTGGACTTGCTATTGGGCTAGGTTATATAGGTAAATAGGAAGTTAATAATGTAATAAATAGATAATAACTAGTGGAGTAGTTACCTAACAGATTAACTCCAATTATATTCTAAGATTTACTATAAGGAGAGGAACTATTTAGGTAGGGACTGTGGTCCTTTAAATACACATCTATACTCCTAGGAAAGTCACTACTCTACCCGCTCTATTTACTCTATATGCTCTATTGCAGATCCTATAGATCCTATAGATTATATAGATTACACCACGTAGCCTTAGTTACTATTCCTCGTTATATAGTTCTACTGGTTTTATCCTAGACCGTACTCTTACTAACCAACTAGCTTCTTTTAACTCTTCTCTAAGTAGTTATAACATTGTACTTAAAGCGTCCGTAACATTTATCTATATTATAATCCTTAACAGTTAATATAGTAGATCTTCCGCTTAATATTACGGCGCTAATAGAAAATGGTAGATTATGGCGGATAATTGTAAACAGTTTTAGATATTTTTAAATAGTAGCAGTTACGTAGCTAGAGGATTGTATAAAATATTAAGCGGCACTACTATTTTTTTCCTTTCCTTTCTCTAGCTTTAGATCCTCGTTTATAGACAATCCAATTATATAAGTTTACGTGTCTCTCTTTCTCTCCGTGCCTTAATTAACTAAGTCGCTAATATTATCTAAAGCTTATTACTTCTTTTTCTTCCTAAAAAGGAACTTAAATATATCTATAAGCTACAAATAGAATAAGGATACAGAAATAGACCTAAAGAATATTACTAGAACAATAAGAATAGAATAGGACCCTAAGGATAGAATAGAACTAAAAGAAAATATAATATAATTTAAAGAATACACATAGACTAGAATCCCTATTACGGCACTAGCAGAAAATGGTAGCTAGTTATAGTTATGGTAGACGCAGAGCTTATGTGATCCTTACGTAACCAGGGGACTATATAAAACTTCTCGCGTTACTACTTATCTTTCCTTTCCTTTCCTTTCCTTTAGCTTTAGATCTTCGTTAATAGGCTACCAATTGTACAGACTAGCGCCCTTCCATTACGGTGCCCGAGCCTCAATTAACTAAGTCTGTAACGATCCCTGTAGAAACCTACCAAAAATTACTTAACGCTACTACTACTATATTAAGAAATATATTAGCTAGCAAAGCAGCTGTAGAACCCTTAACTACCTCTAATAGGTTAATAGCAACTAACTTAAACGCCTAAGTAGAGCTCGTGGTAGCTAATACCGAAATTAAACAACTTTAAGAGTTGCTTAAAACTAGAGATACTCCTATACCTAGTAATAAGTTATTAAACACCTAGATAATTACTATTGTCCTTAAGGCCCTAGCCTAATATATAGTATTAGTATTATCGCGGTCCGCGAAGGTCGCGGACCCCCTATTACTTATAGACAGAACTAACTGTTACGGAGTAAGCATAAGCGACAATAATATGTAACGAAGTAGATGTTATTAAGCTACGTATATAAACTATATGATAAAGTTAAGATATTAGGTAAGGAAAGAAAGTAAGGAGATAGGGAGAAAGGGTATATATTGTTAACTTAGTTGCTTAGTTAATATATATATAGGGCAGAATAGGATTTAGGTAGCGGTTCTAGTAGAACTTAGTAGGATTTAGTGGACTTAGTAAAATATGGCAGAATATGGCAAATTGCCGTTAAATTGCCGTATATTGCTATTAAATTACTATTATATAGTTGGTCTCTAGTTGCCAAGTTAGTAAAAATAGGTAGATATGTATAAGATGTTATGGGGGTATCCTATAATAGTACCCCTTATTCAAATTTAAGCTTCTATAAAATAGGGCTATAGTAATTCTAGGTAGAGTTTATAAAAGTCTTCTACGGCTTATATAAGTCCTATAGAGTTAATAGGTTCCTATAAAAGCTTAGTAAAGCCTCTCTATTTTATAAGGTATATATATTAGCGTTTCCGTTTATTATTATTAATTTTTTTAACAAACTACTCGTTCTTACTATGTATTTTAACTGGCCGTCGAAATCGGACTCTGTACCTATACGTGGTGACGGCTACGAACCTAGGTCTTCGAAGTTTAGATCGAGAGCCAACGCAGAGACGTCGCACAGCGTACGGAGAGGACCTAGTGGTGGTCGTGGGCGTTAAGGGAGGTGGTGAAATTTTTTTTGGATGGTGAGATCTCGAAAACCACTACTGTTGGCCCTCTATAGTACGACGACTACCACTATTCTCCTATCCAGGGCACCTATACAATCTAACGTGGATAACAGCATTTAATAGCATCCCCTAACCCCCAATAGAAAGCATTAATAACCTTATATCAATAAACGAGCGAACGATCGCGAACAAGTAGACAAATAAGTAAATATACGGCCCCTCCTAACCCCTAGGGCGATCGCCTGCGGAGCATGCGGTCACTTGCTGTCAACTACTAAGTACTATCTAGCAGCCTAGATTGCGACCTACGGTTTTCCCTATCCCCTTTTAATGGAGTGGTAACCCTTAGAAAGGGCCTAGCTAGGGCCTAGGCACAAAAGATACCCAAATACATAATATCCCGCTTGCTTGTTAGTATTACGGTAAATAGAATAGATAAATCCCCCTTACGCCTTCAATGGCTCTAGGGGGGGGGAAGGTATGGTGTATATGGCAATAGTCAGACAAGAGATAGTATATAGGGGATGGCTAAGATATGGGAGACAACAACAACAATATAATAATTAATTAGTAAGGCCTAGCTAGGATGTAGTAAACCCTAGCTTAAATAAGCTAGAGGAGGAAGTAGTGGTTTCCAGGGAGTTCAAATATCTAAGGAGGACAGGACGTAGCCGTAGGCCCGTAGGGCCGCTGCTATGGACGGATATGGCAAGCTGGGGTTTTTCATCCTACTAAGGTAGCTTATAGGGTTTTTCCTCCCCTAACCCAACTGCAGGGTTTTCTTCATGTAAACTATAAGTTTTCCCCCTGTAACGGAGTAGTCTGCGTGGGCCAGTAGGATCTATATCAGATGTTAATCAAAGAGTTATTATTATTACTATTATTATATATTTTAACTAGTAGGAGAAGGTCCTATATTTATTTAGGCAGGGTGTTTAATATAGGGGCAGTAGGGTAGAGGACTAATGTATAAAATACGTGGTGGATTTTAACCGTATTAGGGAGCTTTAGTTAGTAGGCGTAAAAAGAGACAACCTTCTCGACCTTATAAGGGCCAGCGTTATTCTAATTAAGTTTTTTAGCGGGTCGCTTTATATTTAGGTTTCTTATATCTAGCCAGATAAAGTTATTAATTTAATAGGCTGGTACTAGGGTTTGGTTTTAATTTACTACGGCTTTATAAATAGATTAGGCCTATATTATCTCGTTAATAAGGAACTATTATAGTTCCTCCAGCTTCTCTATAAATTAATTTACTTCTATAACTTATAAGGCGTAATAAACGGGGCAAGGGATATTGCTAAAGGGTTTAAACACTATTTATAGATACTAGCCGTAGTTGGCCAAAAATAGGAAGACCTCCATAGTTTCTAAGATGGAATTATTTATAGTAAATTTAGTAAATATAAGCTAGTTATTCTAGTTATTCTATAAATACAACGTGTATATTTAAATATACTATTCCATTATAGCATTTATACGCTCTATTTGGCTATCTATTTCTAGGTAATATATAGTAGATAATAGTACTTTAATGCGGAGTTAGGTAATTAGCTCTTTCTAAAATATAAAGATAAACTGGCTACCTTTATTAGAGATAATCGTTTTAGGGAGTCCGTAGAGTTTTTATATATAGTCTAGAAATAGTTAGGCGATAGTAGGTGTTAATACATTAGAGTAGGTGATTAAGTGTTTTATCTTTTTATCTTTGGTCCAGAATTGTAATAGCGCTAGGGCGCGTTACCTAGTTAGGGGTTTGCTTAAGACTTAGCGCGTATATTTGTTGTTTACAAAATGCATTAGAATTCTTAGCATGCAGATTCCTAATTTTTGTGCCTAAACTTATAAGGGCGCAAAGAGGCTTTAGGGAAGATTTAAGGGAATAGTATAAATTCTATCTAATTCTAAGGGTATATAGCTCTTATAGAGAACAAGATATTGCGTAAAGAAGAGAAAGGAATAATAAGAGAATTATATAATTAAATAGTTAGGGTTTTAGTAGTTAGTGCATATATATATACGCATACGGTCTTTAACAGTTTTTAATAGACTTTGGTGTTATAGCGCTAGTAGAAAACAGTAGATTATGGCGGATAATTATAGATAGTTATAAATAGTTGTAAACAGTTATAAATAGTTTTAGATAGTTATCTATTAAGTATTTTACTAAGACATTCCTACTATAACTAGGTGTTTGTATTACGTCCGGTGATACGTATTGCTATTATAATAGTATTGGGTAGTAACTGATTTTGATTAATGCTTAATTCATTCCCTATTCTATAGGTGGAATTTGGTGGATTTCCTGAGCTTGCTTAGCTTACGTGATCGCGTGCAACTGCACTGCGAAACCTTGTTTAGATACTGGGGGTATTTAGTTTTATGATGGTGCTTAAGCGCGCTACCTGCCAAATTCTGCCAGATTCTGCCAGATTCTATTAAGTTCTGCCAAATTCTGCTATATCGCTGAAGTGACTAATTACAATTTTCCATCCCCGGGATGGAAAAACGCTGTTGGCTCGCTTACTACTAGCGCCTTGGCAATTGACCTTATATCTTTATACTCTCTATTCCTGCCTTTGCGTCTTCTCCTCTCCCTACCCACTTGGTAACTTATAGCTTAATTATATTTGTATTAATTAGGTCCTTTAACGCCTGGTAAGGCTTTAATTTTGTTATAGCGTCTATAGAGTTGCTGCCTCTGTTAATCTATTTAATCTCTACTATCTCTCTTCTTTTATATAATTATTGTAGACATATTAGGTTAACCATAAGTCATTTCTCTTGTGTTGTCCTGAGTTTGACTAAGTAATTATATAGAGATTTTAAATCAGTATAAAGGATAAGTGGTAGTTATTTAAGTTATAGGATCTTCTTAATGGTTGCTTTAATTGCAGCTCCGGTGTTAAATCCGTGGGCTATTCTATATAGTTTAGATGCTAGGACGCTTTATATAACCCGCTTGTATTTAATAGATAACTAGTGGAGGATATTAGCCTTATTGTCTTTGTCTATAAGTATAATAATAAAGCTAATTTGGGATAAGAGGTCCTGGTTATTTGTAAAAGATAAGTCTGTAAAAATTATTAATTTAAGGGAGTCTTTATTGGTATTAAGTTATACGAAATGGAGCCCTCTTGAGGGATTATCGATCTGCTACTGTAGCCGCTTATTAAGCTGCTTCGCGTGTTCCTCCTTTGGATTAATAACTTGTGCTGCAAATAAGAGGTTCAAGGCGGCTTCTAGTTGGCAGACTATAGCAATATAGGCTCCTTTTGCTCTCTAAGCAACGTACTGGTCCTTTGGTGTGACTGCCTTACAGACTTCCCCTCTAGAGCTAGTTAGGTCTATGGCCTTTATAGTAACTAGCTTTAAGTTCTAGCATTAACGTTTTTAGGTAAGGACTATTAAGTCTTTGTCTTGCTTAATATAGCCTCTATTAAACTTAATTAGGGTAGTTTAGGTAAGCTCCTCTCTCTTCTTAGCTAAGAAATCTGCCTTTTAAAGTTTTATCTCTTTAATTTCCGCAAAGGTCTTATTAGTAAGAAATAATATGTTATTAGTTTATAATCCTATAATTCTAAAGCCGTTGCTGTTTGTATATAGTAAGTAGGGGTTATATATTAACTGGTTTATCCGTAGCTTGTTAAGGTGGTAATAGTGGTATATATTAAACCAATGGTTACTAGCTTCTGGGATACTATATAGTGGTTTAATAACTTTTAGAATTAATCTGTTCTTTAGTCTAAGTTCTAGTAGTAGGCGTATAAAGAAGTCTCTATTTAGGTAGGTATTGGACTATACATAAGCTTGTAAGATGTCGTGTAGGTATAAAGAAGTTAGTCTTTTTTTGTTTTCTTATAGGGTTGCTATAAGTGCTAGGATAATTTTCTGGCTAATATATTGGATGGTTGGTGATTATGTTAAAACTAGATCTTTGCTATAGTTGTTATAGGCTTATATAACTAGTCTAGACTTTTTAAAGGCCTTATCTGTTTTGGCGTTCTTAATCTTGTTAATAAATTAGGAGTTAAAGATTCTGACTCCTTCTAGGATGTCTGCTGTATTAATAAACTTAAAGACACCTTTCTTAAGTAAACTATTTATCTCCTTATGTTGGGACTCTGTAAATGACGGTGAGGTATACTTAAAGGCTGTGGTATTGGGTTTTATTAGGCTGTTGTTAATAAATATTGATATATCTATGATGTTTTGCTAGGACTTTATCGGCAATTATTGTGTCCGTTTTAATCTTTAGGGGGGTATACTAGCTGCCAATTCTTTGGTTGGTTCCTTAGTTAGTTCCTTAGTTAGTTCTTCCTCTAGTTCCTTATTAGGTTCTTCTGGTTCGGGTTATAGGTATAGCTTTACTGCTGTGGTCCTGAAATTAGTAGGTCTGCTAGGGAGCTATACCTTATATATCTCTCCGTTGATTCTAAGCAACTTAAATGGGCTAGTCTATCTACCGCTCTGTCTAGTATTGCCTTTGTGCTATATGAGTACTTCTGAGTTAAGGGGGAGGTTGTGGATTATGGTAACAGATGGACTGTTTTATTGGTTTAGTACATTATTAACTTGTTTCTTTGCCCTGATCCTTACAATCTCCTCCATTGCTTTCTTTATAGCTGCCGCTTGCTGTGTAATAGAGGGTGCTAGTAGGTCAAGTTTGCTTATTTAAGGGTAGGCACTAAAGATAAGAAGTATTGGGACTAAGCCATCTGGGCCAGCTGTGTTATTGGTGGCTTTTACTGCCATTTATAGAGCTAATTCCTTGGCTATTCCTGAGTCCTGTAGCTCCTCTATAATTATTTGGTATGCTTGGCGTAGGGTTAGGTAAGCTCTTTCTACTATTCTAATAGACTAGTGGGCTTCTACTGGGACGCTCTTGGTTAATATGGCTATTGCTATAGCGTGCTGTTAAAACTCCTTACTTATAAAGTTCTTTCTGGCGTTATAGGTGATGTAGCTAGGTGGTCTAATGTAGGTGTTAATCTAGTAGAGATATAGGGTATCCTAGGTATGTTTTGCGGAGATATTACGTAGCCATCTTATGGCTTGAAATTTAGTAGCTTTATTAATTATATAGAGGACGGGGCTTCCATTAATATATATAATATTAATAAAGATAGAATGGTTAAAATTGGAATCTTGGTCTTCTTGTAATATAAACTTAAACTATTTAGGGGATTTACCGTATTTCTAATAGTGGGAACAGTACTTAGTGAGATAGTTGATAACCTACTTGTTAATATTGTTATAGCCAGAGTGTTCTAATACCTTGTGTAGCTTGTCTGCTAATAGATGTCCGAAGTGGCGGTAGAGTTGGTAGAGTTTAGTAGTGGTTAGGTAGCAAGGGTTTTAGTTAAATAAGTGGGTTATAAATAACTATAGTAACTCTTCCTATAGCAAGAAGGGGTGGCTAAATTGGTGAACTACTGGTACTAATTTTGTTGGGGTGACTAGGACGTTCTTAAGGTTATTATAGTAGACCTTTAGTATATCTATATCTGCGAGATATAGTAGAAAGGGTGTGTTGGCCTTTATAATATAAAACTTAATATTGCTAACTAGTGTATTAACTATAACGGAGCTAATAGAAGGGGTAGAGCTGATACTAAACTGAATATTAATAGCGCCGGCCTTTAAGGTATTAATAACAGTATTATGGGTCTTCCTGTATGCGAGGTATTGTCTATAACCTACTATTAATTTCTTTAAGGCTCCTATGTTAATTATTACTCTATTAAATTTGTTGGAGGTATATTAGCTAGTAGTAATGTAGGCAAATAGGTTTAAGCTGTTGTAGTGGGTAGTTAGGTTAGTGCCGGTAATTATATGGGTAAAGGATTAGTCTGCTAAGTTGGTTATAGTATTGATAGCTCCTTTATGCTGTATTATTCTAAAAGAGGTAAGGAATAACTTGGTCTATTTCTAAGTTGGAAATGCTAGTGGTGACTTAATATTAATTATAAGAGCTTCTATTGTGTTATTAATAGATTCTAAGTTAAGTTTATTATTGTGATCTGTTCCCTTGTACTTAGTAATATACTACTTAGCGTATCTATTAAAGCGGCGGTTAAATCTGTCCTTAAACTTCTTCTTTAATTTATTATGTTCTTCTCTTAAGTGTTTAGATAACTAGTAACCTTCCTTATAGCAGATAAAGCAGCGCTTCTTAGGTAGTGTATATTAGTTGGGTAGTCTATTATACGGTTAAGATAGTGGTTAGGGGTACTGCTTATGGTAACAGCGGTTAGTAAAGAAAGCTTAGGGGTTCTTATTATTTAACTTTTTAAAAGTTGTAATGGAAGATTGCAGGTTATTAATTAAGCTAGTTAGGCTATTAGTGTAACGGAACCTTATAGCTTAGACTACGGTAGGTTCTGTTATTAGGCTGGGTATATAGGTAAGAACAAAACAACAACATAATAATAACTGGTGGAGTAGTTGCCCAACAGATTAACTCTAATTGTATTCTAAGATTTACTACCAGGAGAGAACTATCTATGGTAGGGACTAAGGTCCTTTAAATACACAACTATACGCCTAAGAAATCCTCTCTTATACGTAAGGTACGTGTTATACGTATTATACATAGCATACACTGCGTATACTTCGTACACTGCGTATAACATTATGTGACTCGCTTACTATTCCTCATTATATAGTTCCACTGGATCTATCCTAGACCATACCTATATTAACTAACTAGCTTCCTGCAACTCCTCTCTAAGTAGTTATAATATTATACTTAAAGCGTCCGTAATACTATCTCCTTTCTTTTTATCTTTGTTTTTAAAGATTCCTAATATCTCCAAGTTGTTTACTAGAGGTATAATGTCCGTTTAATTAGTCTGGTTAATATCCTTACTTATTATACCTAAAGCCTCTTCTTCTTTACAAGCGCAACGTCGTGCTCGCACTATGGCTGCTATACTATTACTTAGTGAGATAATGCCGTCTCCATATTCTTATTATGTGAAAGCGGGGTTGGTATATATTGCAATAGCAAGTCCCTTATCTTAATAACCCTTATCTTGCTTGGAGTGTACTAAAGTAAACATTTAATTGTTCTGTAATATTCGCTTTATCTTTAACGCTAAGTATACACGTCCTATAACTCTTAATAGTCTTTGAGTTTTCTAAGTAACTTATTATAGGGTCTTGTGTTTAATCTACCGCTGCGAAGCTTAATAGTAAGCTCTTAAGCGCCTTAGATAAGCTTCGTTATTCACAAAAAGCAGAGTAGAAGGCTGCAGCTACTTAACAGCGTGCCCTTAAAGCCCGTTTATTGGCCTCTGCCCGTCTTCTTCGTCTTAAACGTGTCCGTAAGAAGGTCCGTTCTAAGGAGTGGAAACTGGTTTAATAGGGTCTTAATAAGTTAGGTAATAAAAGGACTGGCTCTCCTCCTATAAGGGAAACAACTCTAAGTAGCTTAGCAATTGCTCCTCTTGGGTCCCCCTTAAGTAACTTATTTTTTAGCAATCCTTCTTTGTCAATGTTACCTAACCTACTTTCTTTTAATACTCCTATACCTTTTCTATAGTGTTCCCTAAGTTACTTAGTGGTTTCTAGGTAGTCTTACTATAGCCTATCTACTTTACTTTATACTATGTTTCGTTATCCATATCCTTATAACTAATAATCTTTAAAACTTGCTATTTGTCTTCCTCTTATCCTCTATATATATCTGCCTTGTAGACTAGTGGCTTAATATTCCCATATACTAGCTCTAGCATTGCGATATACTATATAGGGTAGATTTTTATTTTAGCTAGTAGGTTTAACTTATATATAACCAATAAAATTCTTTACTTAACTTTAAAAGGTCCTAGTCTAACGTGGTCCAATTTCTTGCTTAATTATTAACTCTTAAAATTTTTGTGTAGTAGCCACACTTTATCCCCCTCCTTAAGATCTGGTCCCTTAGATCTCTTAGTATTATAGTACCTTTTTATTCGTTCTTATACTAGTTTAGCTGTTTCTTTAAGGTCTATATAAAGATTTATTAACATCTCTATTCTTTATTTAGCTATACTACTTGTCTTTTTTGCTTAATATAGCGATAACGATGTTCTTAGCTCGTATCCGTAATTTGCCTTAAATGGTAATATCCCCATTCCTTCTTGTGGTGTTATATTGTATATAAACTGTATAACTGGTAATAACAATACCCAATTATTCTGTACGTAATTAATATAATGCCTTAGATACTGCTCTAGTGTCTAGTTTAGTCTTTCTGTTTATCCGTCCGTCTGCGGATAATATGCTGTAGATATTACTACGCGAACTCCTTGTTCTGCTAGAAATACTTCCTAAAATACTGTTATAAATCTTAGATCTCTATCTAATATAATCTTATCTGGTGCTCTATATCTTGTAAATACTTTCTTTATATAGATTCTAGCGACATCTTCTACTAATATCTCTTTAGTATATGCTATAAAGTATCCCTACTTTGTTAGCTTATCCACTATTACTAAAATCACGTTATAATCTTATCCTATAATAGGATCTCTTAACTTTAGTAACTTAATAATAAAGTCCTATAATATAACCTCCTATAGTTTTCCTGGTATCTTAATAGGTTATAGCCCTCTATATAGCTTATACCTTATTAGTTTGTTCCTTTAGCAATCTAGATATTTCTTTATAACTTATCTTACTAGTCCCCAGATTCCTTAAATAATGTATTCCTTTTAAAGTCTTAATACTAAGCCTATAGCTCTGTTGTATCCTTATATCATTCCCTTATAGAATTCTTTAATAAATTCTTCTATAATAGACTTAGGTATATACGTTACTTCTCTATTTTTATATTACTCTAAGTCTAGATCCTCTACCTATGCTTCTTAGATCTTCTATATCTAATTACTCTTTAGTAATTTATAGATCTGACTTTCTTTAGTTGCTATAATCTTTAGATAATTATACCTAATTAATCTATTTTAATCCTTTTACAACAAAGCTCCTGATAGCTTTTTATTACTTTATAGTTTAGCCTTTCTACTTAGAGCGTCTGCTCGTATATTGTCTGTACCCTTGGTATACTAAATTTTAAAATAGTATTCTATAAGCATTTCCGCCTATCTAACCTGTTTTTGGTTGAGTTCCTTTGTTATTAGGAATCCTATAAGGTTTTTATAGTCTATCTTAACTATAAATAGTTTCTCTATACCTTATAAGAATGCTCTCTATTTCTTAAGTGCTGTAACTATACCTAACAACTCCTTGTTGTAGATGTTATAGTTTAACTTTAGTGGTGTTATCTTTTAACTATAGTATACCACTGGGTGCTATCCATTTTAATATTTCTATAGGAAGCACGCCCCTAGTATAAAGTCTAATATATCTATTTCTATAACCGTCTCTAGACCTAGTTAATAGATCTTAAGAACTGGCTCCTAGGTAAATAACTCTTTAATTCTCTTAAATAGTTCTTATTACTCCTTTCCCTATACCTATAGTTCTTCTTTCTTTGTTAACTATGTAAATGGCTTAATATCCTGTAACCATTGCGCTATAAACCTTCTATAGTAATTGCAAAACCCTAGGAATAATCTTAACTGCGTAATGTTCTCTAGTTTTTACTAATTTACTATAGCCTTAATCTTCTTTAGATCTATACTAAGTTAGCCTAGTTTAATAATAAATTTAACAAAATCGGTCTTCTAGGTAAAGAACTCACATTTCTTAATTGCTACTAGCATCTGTTCTTCTTATAGTCTCTTTAAAACCCATTTAACATGTTCTTTATATTCTTCCTTACTCTCTAAGTAGATAATAATGTTGTTAAGGTATACTATAATAAATTTATCTAGGTGTTCTTCTAATACACTATTAATTCGCTTCTAGAATGTTACTAGTGCGTTTATAAGCCCGAATTGTATAACTAACGGCTTATATAGTCCTTCCTTTGACCTAAAGGCTGCCTTCTATTTATCGCCTTCCTTAATTCTAATCTAATGGTATGCCTATCTTAGATCTATCTTTGTAAAGATCTTTACGTTGCCTATCCTATCTTAGATTTCGCTAATTAAGGGTAAAGGATACCTATCCTTCCTAGTAATGCTGTTTAACTATCTATAGTCTATACACATCCTAAGTTTTCTATTTTTCTTTAGGATAAATAATACTGGATATCCTACTAATGACTGTAATAGTCTAATATATCCCTTTTATAAGTTCTCCTAAATAAACTCCTTAAGCGCTACTAACTCTGTTTTAGTAAGCTTATAGATTAGAAAGAACTTTAGACTTATTCCCTTTTCTAATTCTATTTTGTGGTTCTATGCTATATACTCTAACAGCTTTTTACTTTCTAGTAACTATAACTTTTTACTATACTTATGGTATCTCTTTAGTATATAACTTAAGCCTTACTTAGTCTCTTTATATATCACTCTAACTTAGTACTATACCAACTTGGTTTACTATCACACTTTACGCCATTATATATCCTTAATATTGACCTGACCTATAACCTAATCGATTTTTAGATTATACTCCTATAACTAAGGCATTCTTAGTATTACCTTGTCCTATCCTAATAATAGAATATTAAAAGACATTCTAACTAGTCTCCCTTTAATAGTTATCTAAATAGGTCCTATTTTAAGATTAATAATGCCTCCTCTATAGGCTATCTAATCTCCTAAAATTATTATAAGTAGATATAGGTGTTCCTTCTATCTATATAGTAACCCTATTCTTTCCACTGCCTTTAGTAATATATGGTTCCTAGTTGCTCCACTATCTACCAATGCTTTAAACTGCTAATCTTGCCACTTAGCTCTTAAATTTAGGTACTAACCTTAAATTTCTTTAAGGGTTTAAGGCTCTAATACTAGTTCCCTCTAGTCCTATACGCCTCCCCTTTTCCTAACTATTGGCTGCTAAATCCTACTTATACTTAGTCCAACTTTAGCCAATACTTAGTTTATTTCTTTTCCTCTATATACTATAGATAAGTGTTCTCTAGGCACTTTTACCACTATTATCTATCTAGGTATTCTTCTATAAGGAATCTTTCTAGTTAAAGTGTTAAGTCTCCTTAACCTTATACTTCTACTAGGTGCTAACTATATATATACTTAGCATTCCTAAACCGCTTTTCCTTTGGTGCCTAATATATTCTTACTAAGTACTTCCGGTTCTTATCTTTAGGTACTTTATGTATATTACACGTGTTATCTACATAAGCTATCTATAATAGTATATAATGCGCTATATGTTTTAAGTTAACTCTTAATTTATTTTTGTCCTTAAGTTTAAACTTATACCTAGTTAACCTAACTACTAGTATTTCTGCTACGGGTACTAAGATTTGTTACTTACTTCTCTAGTCCCTAGATCCTTCTTCTAGGTTCCTTAACATTATAATTAATACTCCTTTAATATAACTTATATATTTTTCCGTAATAGGTTAGTCTTAGATAACTTTTTTGTCTAGCTATATATAAAAGTCTTTCTATTTATCGCTGTGTTATTGCCTATACCACTTTCCATATAACTGGTTTAGTGTGTATAGTCTATCTATTAGAAAGTACCTTATTATTGCTATATTATAACATCCTTTAGTATATCTTTCTTTAAATCTAGTTAGAATATCTAGATCCTCTTCTTATTCTAATTTATCTAACCATTTTACCCTAGGTGTCCCTACACTTAGCCTATTAATAACTCTTTATATAGGTGCTCTGTCCCTTATATAACCTGGCATAGCTAACCTCTTATCTAGCTTTTGCTCTTGCTATATAATAATTCTTATTCTAAACTTATCTATAGTTTCTTATTTTCTGTGTCTTATAGCTAAATCTTTATAGTCATCTTACTTTTTAATCCTAGTATTAACTGTTTAATCTTTAGGCTAAATACTATATTTACCTAGGATTACTAATATTCTTATTTATTCTCCGAACTTGTAGTTTTTAAACTTGCGTCCTATACTTATTCGTTTGTTACTAAACTAAGTTACTACTCTTTCCTATTAGTTTTTGTCTATTATAGGTTCTTAGGTATATCTTATCTTACTTTAAAAATCTTAAGCTTCTTTTATCTCTTCTTAAGAATCTTAAGCCTATGGCCTTTTACCTTTATTAAGTAATAAGCTAGCACTAGCAGTTGTCTACTTATTTAATTTCTTTTAAACATTACTCCTATTATCTTATAAAGCGATAGAAATTATATCTAATAGTGTCGCAATACCCGTTACTAAACCTTGTTCTATAATGGTTTTAGTCTCTACTTCTATTTTAACTTCTCTAAGGTTTATATACTCCTAGTAAGCTACCTTTATTACCTTATTATTAGTAAATGCTTCGCCTTTATTAAATTTATTATCTTTAATGTCCAATCTATAAGCTAGTTTATTAGTTCCTCTAAACTTAGGTAATAATAGCTCCTATAGCCAATAGCTTGCGCTGTACTTGGCATTCTTATAAATTTAATATGCGTTATTATAACAATACACAAAACTATTAATTAAATATTCTTTTGTTCCTTATAGTACACTATTGTCCCTCTATATATATATGCCATCTGCTAGTCTGGTTTCCTTTACTATATAGTTACTCTAACCACCTCTATAGTCTTTAGCGAAATGACCTTGTTTTCCATAATTTATATAAGCTCTATCTTTAAACTATCTTTCTTGCTGTAGAGTCCGCCTAAATATCTTCTACTGCTAAGATCCCTAGTTTAGCCTCTACTCCTAGGTCCTTTAATTACTTAATCCTTAACCTTTAGGTTTCCATAGTTTCTTTTCCTATTTTTAGGTTTCTTTAGTACCACTTAGGTCTATTAGCTCTACGCCATTCCATAGTTTTTAACTCTATATCTGTTGTTGCGTACTCTACGCCTTATATAACTATAGAACTCTGTCTTACCCTCTCTTAGCTTGTTCCCTTTGGTAGATTCTATTATTAATCTTTATTAACTAATCTATTAACTCTCTTAGAGTATCCGCATCTTCTATTAGGATGATTACGTCCTAGACTTTAGCCTTAAGTCCCTGTTTATACTATGCTATAAGCACCCTATTATTCTACTTAACCTATATAGCTAGTGTTTAAAACTGTATTATATACTTAATTGCTAAAGTATATTGTACTAAGTTCTAAAGCTTTTGTTCCGCTGTGGTTATAGCCTCTAGGTCTTTAAACATCTACATTAGTCACTCTATAAACCCGTTCTAACTAGTAAATATATACCGTATGTCCTGGTTAGTAGTTATTATACTATTAGCCTATATTTCCGTAAGATACGGCTTAAACCACTTAAGTGCCCTCCCCGTTAGGAATAATTCTACATAGGCTACTTAATCTAACAATATTGCTAACTTCGCTCCTTCCTATACTACCTTAAAGTGCATCTATGTAAGAAATCCCTTAAGCTTTAACTTCTCTTCTAAAAATCATTTAATTAAAGGTAACTTAATCTTTGCTACTCCAATTCCATTAATGCGTTCTTTAAGTATCCTATTATTATCTTATAAGTAATTAACCATTTCCTATAACTAACCTCGCGTAACCACTTAAGAATCCCCCTTATCTATACTGGTATCACCTGGCCCTAAGGTTGTAGCTGTTGCCGACGCCGTTATAACTAGTGCTGCTCTTAGTGGTATATTATTCGATCTTGTTCAAATACTATAACCTTAGTAGTAAATGTGTAACGGAACCTTGTAGCTTAGACTACAGTGGGTTCTATTATTAGGCTAGGTATATAGGTAAGAACAAAACAATAATATAATAATAACTGGTGAAGTGGTTGCCTAACAGATTAACTCCAATTATATTCTAAGATTTACTACCAGGAGAGAACTATCTACGGTAGGGACTGAGGTCCTTTAAATACACAACTATACACCTAAGAAATCCTCTCTTATACGTAAGGTACGTGTTATACGTATTATACGTAGCGTACACTGCGTATACTTCGTACACTGCGTATAACATTATGTGACTCGCTTACTATCCCTTGTTACATGGTTCCACCGGATCCATCTTGGACCATGCCTATATTAACTAACTAGCTTCCTGCAACTCCTCTTTAAGTAGTCGTAACATCGTACTTAAAGCGTCCGTAACAGTTAGAAGGTTTAAAGTAGGTATATTAGTAAGCTAGTAACTCCTAGTAAGCGTTAATAAGTTTATTATAGAGGAACTTATTAGTATATAAGTCTAGGTTAAGACCATGCTAGAGATATCTTAGTTCTTTAATAAGCAATTGCAGACAGTCTAGGGTTATTTTTCTAGTATTCTCGCCTTTGCTTATTATAGACCTTAAGGTTATTAAGTTCTATTGCCCTAGTATGCCACGCCTGTACTTAGGTCCCTTAAAGTAGTTGCATATAGCGTTATAGATTTGGTTAAATGAAAGGGTTAGGGTAACGTTTTTAAGATTGGTGTAGTAGTGGTTAAGTGCTAAGCTGTATAATATTGTAGGGTAGGCTTTAACCTTGGCTTCTTGGGGTACGTTAGCTTTACTGCAAAGGTCATAGAAGGTAGTGAGTTTGAAGTTAAAATCATCATCTTCTCTACTGTACTTGTTGTCTTCTGTGTATATTTTTGTAAGGTTTGTTAACTTCTTGCTAAAACCCTAGCTTTAACTCTATTCCCTAGGTGGTTCTGGTTATAGGGTTAGGTTAATATAATTGGACTCCTATTATAGGGGCGGTATAGGGGTAGGCTAGAGTGTAGCGGTAGGTGGTATTATGGGTAGAATAGGGTTTGTGGGTGGTATTGTAAGTAGGGTAGGGTTTATAGTTGGTAAGATTAAGGTTGGGGTTTTAATGGTACTGGTGCTGGTAAAGTTATTCTTAAGAAGGTAGTTGATTTGTCCTAAATTAAACTTCCCTCCAGTTGCCATATATTCCCTAATCTTAAGCTTAGTCCATTCTATAGGTTCTTCTTCTTATAGGGTGTTAAAGAGTGACTATAGAACTGTAACACGTCTGTCCTTCTTAACCCATACTCCGTGAACTTGGAGGAAGTGTTAAAGGTTACAGACAGTTATCTGGTTGTAATTCTTAAAGACTTCTGGTATAAAGGTGCTAAAATTGTTGCGGTAAAGCTCCTATAGGTTATTGTCTTTTATATTATAAAATCCATATTCTATGATCTTATACTGTGTGAATTTACTAATTTCTTCTTTGTTAATGTCTTTAGACTATACGTTAAGCCCTTCGCTCCATCTCCTCCGTCCTTCTTTAACTTGTGCCCTAATGTTTAACATATTGATTCTTATTTTGTGACTTTTATTAGGTTTAATTTTGGATTCTAAACGCGTAATAGGCGCGGATGCTTAACTTTTATTAAGTTTAAATATGTAATGGACGCGAACCAAGGGCCTATTAGATAGGGGTTGGTTTCTTAAGTACCTAAAGGCTATGTATAAAAAATTAAGGGCCTATTAGATAGGGGTTGACTTTTTAAATATATGTTAACTAATGCTCCTTAACGTGATCTGGGTAGTATAAAATGCGTAATAGACGCGAACCGAGGGCCTATTAAAAGGGGTTGGTTCCTTAAATACCTAAGGGCTGTGTATAATAAATTAAGGGCCTATTAGATAGGGGTTAACTTTTTAAATATATGTTGACTAATGCTCCTTAGCAAACGAGATTGGTAGAGGCCTATAGCAGGGACTGATTGAGCTCGTCTCTTTTTGTAGATAATACGTCTCCTAATCTATAATCACTGATTAGTGTTTATATCACGTCCGGTAATATATATTGCTATTATAATAGTATTAGGTAGTAACTGATTTTGATTGATGCTTAATTTATTCCCTATTCTACAGGTGGAATTTGGTGGATTTCCTAAGCTCGCTTAGCTTACGTAATCGCGTATAATTGCATTGCGAAACCTTGTTCAGACACTAGGCTAGTCCTATTATAGTACCCCCCCTTTAGCCAAAAGTCTAAAACAATTTAATTTAGTTAAGAATTTATAACTTATCGCGTTATAAGCGTTATAATATATTTTAAGTTCTTTTTAATTTTGAGTTTCCTACTATTATATTTTATATATTTGTATTAGGTAGTAGTTATTTACCTTTATATTATATCTATCTAGCTAAAATAGGCCGCGAAGAATGGTCCTTATAGAATTCTTTTACTAAGGAAGGTGTGTTAGCCTTAATCTAATTATAGGTTTCCTAGGTCTATATTTTATATCCTTCCTACTTAATAAGAAGTTTAAATTATTTAAATTATATTTTCTATTATATATTATCAATCAAGTTAATAAAGTAAAAACTGTTACTATTATTAACAATTATAAAAGGTAGCGGCGGCACTTTATAAGTTATAGGATTATCTTTTAAAGGTTATAATAAGCTTATATAAAATATTAGGTGTATTTTTTATCTTAGTTAGCAGTTTAAACTTATAGGCGTATAGGCTTAGTTTCTTTTTAATTTGGTATAGGCCTATAAACTTTTAATTAGGTTTCTTTAAGGGCCGTTAAGTCCATAAGTTTTATATATTTAGGTAAACTATATTACCTTCCTTAAAGTCCTATACAGGAGCTTGTTCTTTATTTATATACTATTCCTATACTATTTAAGCGTATATTAATTCACTTTATAATAGTTCTATTAATTGCTTTATTTAATTATAGGTCCTATTATATTAATTATAGGTTATAGTTTAAATTCAAGTTAAGGGTTTTGTCTGTAGGTTGCATGAGACAGTGTTACGCCTATTAATATATTTATTATATTATTTATAGTAAACTTAGCTAAGGGTAGCTATTTTTCCCAGTTGTCTTATAGGTAGGAGTACTATATTTATAAGTATTATTCTATAATTATATTTATAATTTTAGTTTAACTATCTATCTTTAGATGGAATATAGTTAAGAGTTATATTTAATTATTTAATTATTTATATAGGGCTTACCAGAAGTCTAAAATAAACCAGCTTTTATAGTTGGATATTATTAAATTAGGATGTTTATATAGTTTAAAGATATAATTAATAAAATATTTAGCTACTAATATTGCATTAATTAAGTCTATAGGAATTATATATTGTATTTTTATAAAATAGTTAATAACTACTATAATATTTATAACCCTATTACTGCTAGATAAGTTAACTATAAAGTTAATTAAGATATTGCGCCATCTTTATATTAGAATTAGTAGTAGTTAAAGTACTCCCCACTTCTTTATATAAGAGGTCTTTCCATATACATATATCCTATATGCTTAAATATATTTTTGTATATAATTATACATTTTAGGCTAGTAGTATACTTATTAAACAATTTTATAAGTCATTATATAGCTAGAATGCCCTACTATAAGGAAGTTGTATATAAATTTAAGTATCTTAAATTATAAAGGTTTGGAATTTAGAACTACTATCTTCTATTAATAGTATAATTAGTTGTTTTAGGTCTTATATTTAGCAAGTATAATATCTTTATACTATTATTTTCCCATTTAAATCGCTTTTGTCGGGAATAAGGCAAGTTGCCGTCACGCGAGGCATATTGCCGTCACGTGTTGACGTGGCCCTAGCGTGGTAAGGAACCTTAAGTTCCTTACCCCTTTCCTTATTCCTATTAAGAATCAATTAACTATTATTATACTATCTACGAACCGTAGCTACGTGATATTACCTTGTGTTACCAACACTGATTAGTGGTTAACTTCACTATTATACTATAGAGCAGCTAGGTATTCCACCAAGAAGAGATAAGCTACTATACTAGTGCTACTCGTACTAGAGGAAGCTGTCTTTTAAGGTCAGAACTGGTCCTAAACCTTAAATAGAACTCTTCCATGAATCTAAGGATCTAAAAGGCTAGAACTGGTCCTAAGCCTTTCTAAGATTATGGATTCTTGCGTCTATTACGCAGAATAACACGCTTTACAAGTCTTTGTAATTTAAGGCCAGAACTGGTCCTAAGCCCTATAATCGCAAATATATATCTAAACGCGTACCAAATGATAATCCCTATACCAATAACACTTCCCTCCCTTTAAAAACATGGCTACGCCTACTTTAAATAACTGGAAAGACTTCTTACCACTAGGGGTAGCTAAGCACGCGAAACTTATTAATGAAGATTGGGACGAATTCGCCTTTAATATAATAACTTATACCGTAAAATAAGTTAACGGCTTTCTCCTACACTATATTATATTCTACCGAAATAGATGCTACGCCGATTTACAACTATAGGAGTATTTTAGGGAGGATTTTATAGGATAGACTGCTGATACCTAGGCACTTGGCAATATTAATATTATTTAGAATTTTTAAGACTTCCTCCGTAGGAATAGGGTATATGTTGCTAAGAATAGTAACCCAATTACTAGTAATATTTAGGCCGTTATTACTAGTATAGAAGAACCAATATGGACGGAAGCTAAGATTATACGTTAACTACGGAAACCTAAAAATAACCTATATTCTTTAGAAGGCAACTTTAATTCGTATTAAAACCCCTAGAACGCTAACCCTCTACTTAGAGCTGCTCTCCCACCTAGAGGTGCCCTTTTACTTAGAGTTGCTCCGCCTCTACCTCCTCCACTCCAGCTAACCGGTGAGCCTTTACTACAAGAAGTCACGAATCTAATGAAGGTATATTTGGACAAAGAAAAGAAGTTTAGAGGAGAACTATATAATATACTTAGAGTAAAACTACAGGTCTTCTATAACTGTTATAACAAGGTTGGAATTTAACGCTACTAGTACTACCACGCTTTCTCCATTATATTAAAGGGACGGGCAGCGACATTCTATTACGACCATATTGTGGGTAAAAACTATAGCTTTAATATAATGCTTTAGCTTACTAGAGCTTACTTTAAGACTAACAAGAATTGCCAACTTTATATATCTAAATGGCGGGAGACTATATTCTAGAGAGTTATTGCTTCTAACCTAACAAAGACTTGTTTAGAGTGCCTTTAATTACTTTTTAATAAACTCTAGAAAATCTAATGTGGCCTTACTGAAACTTACTAAAATGAGAATAGCCTAAGGGACCAGGTTATCTTAGCATGCTATAGCGTTCCTAAGTGTAACTTGGCGCTATATAAACCTGTGGATACGTTTAAAGGAGTATATACTAAGCTACGCTCTGCCGTAGGTACTATAATGCAAATATAAGAATCTTAACAGTTCTATACTGAAAACCTTACCTAACTAAGTATTCCTGACCAATATGATTATAACTGGACTGATTGAATATATGGTGGCTGTGGTAGGGAATATGGAAGAGGGTACAATTAATGTTAACTATAAGGCAACCGTGGAGGTCCTAGTGGAGGTTTATTTTAAAGTAATTGCCAGAAGAAGTGCTATATTTATAAGAAGCTAAATTGCTAGTTAACTAGACACTCCCTTAATAAGCGAAAAGAGGCATATAATAAGTTCCGTTAAAGTATAAGAAATGTTGGAAATTGTAAGGTTATTATGGCCTACTTTTAAAGCTTCCTGGTTTAATACAAAGGCGTAGAAGACCTTAAGGGTGAGGTTAATAAGACCAAACAGCTTCTTATGGATATGGAAATTAAGGACTACTTACCTAACCAATACTTTACTAAGTATGGTGAGGTAAATGGTATATAAACTATCGCTGTTCTTAATGACTAATCTACTCTCCATTTTATTATAAAGTTAGATATCTTTAATGAGCTAAAGGAGAGCTCCGCGTTTTCCTTTATTAACAGATACTCGGCAAACGTCTTCTATGGTATTATGCCGGATACTAGAGCCGCAGGAGTATCTATAGTAGGAGAACCTTAAGTTTGAGCCCTTTAGCAGCTTAATAGCTCTATTTAGATTAACTATTTAACGGTAGGCTAATACACGATTCGTTTTAGTAAAGGTACTATAATCTCTTTTAGTATAATTAGGGTTTAAACCCTTTTAGGGTATATTACTTTTTACGTTATTTCTACGAACACTCCGTTTCTATTTTGCATTAAAGATATAGATAAATTAGGCGTTAGGCTTAATAACCTTAAGAATATACTTGTTTAGGGAGATAATCGGGTGCCTGTTATACGCAAGTAGGGTCACCCCTAGTTGCTCCTTTATTAACTAGAAAAGAGTATTGCTTAGAGCCACTTAACTAAGTTGGAATTACGCTAACTACACCGTTATTTTAGCCACCTATCCGTTTATTAATTGCTTAGGGTTCTTTAGCAAGTAGGCTATAAAGTTAAGGTTAAGGCAATTAAGCATCTTATAAAATACTGCTACTACTACTAAATAAACCAGAGGTCCCCTGGCCGATTTAAGTTCACCCTTAAAGATGACTATGACTTTAATTTCTGTATTATTATTGATGTTATATATCTTAGCGGCAAGCTAGTATTTTAAGTTGTTAACTTCTTAACCTCCTTCTAAGCCGCACGATTCTTGAAGGATATGTCAGCTAGGAATATATAGGATACCCTTTAGTTATGCTAAATTAATGTCTACCTAGGACCCCCTAATTAAATTATCTATAACGCAGGAAAGAACTTCTTATCTATAGAGTTTTGATAATAGATAAAGGCAATAGTAATTAAGGTTAAGGAAGTCCCTGTTAAGGCATATAATAGTGTTAGAAAAGTAGAGCGATATTACACACCATTACGCCGCGTATATAAGATTATCTCTTTAGAACTAGAGGACGCTAGCGAAGAACTTACCTTATAAATGGCTGTTAAAGCTATTAATAATTCTGCTGGCCCAGATAGACTTATACCCATATTGCTAGTCTTTGGCGCCTACCCTTAAATAACTAACGATTCTCTACTATCTCCCTCTGTTGTGTAATAAGCTAAGGCTATTTGCAAGGCAATAAAGGAGGTATAATATCTCTATGCTATACGCCAAGTTAACAATGTACTAGGAATAAGAAATGGCCTAAATACCTTAACTATGCTTAATCTACCACTCCAGTCTAAGGTACGCGTATGGCGTAAAAAGGGAGGATAGTTAGGCCTATATTAACTTATTGCAATTAATAGCCAGACTTATACTATTTAGATGCCTTATAGACCCACTTAATTCTATTTAACTGTTATTAAGCCTTACTATAAAGATAATAGTTCTAAGCCTTTATAGGATACCATAGAAAATGCCCTAGAGGAGAGCTATAATTAATGTGCTCTAGAAGGCGACCATGATTCTAATATAATTGTAGTAGATATGCCGCAACTATAACGCGGTAGAGGTCGCCTAAAGGGATTACAAAATCGCCAATATCTTATTAATTTTAAAGAGCAATTTATTGCCGCTATTAAGAATGGAGTTAAGCTGTTAATGGCCTTTATAACAGCTAAGGAGAAGGCTAACTTTAAACTCGCAAAACAGCTCTAAAAGGAAGGTTGTATTATAACTTTAGGAGCTCTTTTCTAAGCATCTAATAAGTAGGAGATTGATAGTCTTATTATAAAAGGAGTCTTTAAATTTGAGAAATATAACCCTACTAAGTTTGATGAAGTTTGCATCTTTAAATTAAGAATAGTTAATAAAATTAAGGGCAAAGCTACTAACGCCCTATTTAAGAAATTAAGGCTTGTCATCTAAGGTTATAATAATAATAGTAAGGAGGTAATTCTTATATAATCTCCTATAATTTAACGAGCTAGTTAGCGAGTTATTATTACACTAGCTCCCTCCTTAATAAAGAATAGAATGGCGGTTTATTTATA
>Ga0307507_10002122_pt1 | contig 42692 bp, 14 predicted proteins | sample 7_EM_MG_FD_207223 | JGI IMG/M metagenome (GOLD analysis project Ga0307507, IMG submission 207223) | Populus trichocarpa ectomycorrhiza microbial communities from riparian zone in the Pacific Northwest, United States - 7_EM | ecosystem: Host-associated > Plants > Roots > Unclassified | place... | reverse complement strand
GCTCTATATTTTATAAATAATAGCTTATTTTATAGCCCTAAAATAGAGCTATAAAATAGAGCTCTATTTATAAAATATAGAGTTATATTAGTGGGGCTATAGGGGGTATATTGTTTTAATAGGGAGGCAATGCGCACTACTACAGTCGTTCCGAAAATATCGGTAAAAATCGCCAAGCCGAAAGAGCCTCATCGCACCCCACCAAAATTTGTATGTGGGGCTGTACTTTCGATTTTAACCACCACAATTAAAGCCAATATAGGTCGCCGCCTTCCTGATGAAGTTGTTTATAGAATTAGGCTTCGAATTGAAGCCAATAAAAATATAGTAGCTATTGCAAAGGCAGTAAAGGTGTCTAAAAAGATAATTTATGAGCTGTGGTTAAACCTTAATATTTAGAGCAAGCCATATGCTCCTCTATCTATTACTCTTGGAAGGCCGAGGAGTTTACTGCCCTATTAAGAACAGGTGATATATAATATTATATAGTGTTGAGCTTTTTACTAACTAAATATTATAGAGGCTTCTTAACTTTCTTAAAGACCAGCTAATAGCGTATCTGGATAAGATACAAACCTTCCTATTTAACGAATTTAACGCCCAAATTTTTACTTTAACTGTTTACGATATTCTTGCAAAGGCCCGCTTGTCGCGAAAGTCAGTAAAGGCTTAGGCGGCTAAGAGGAGCCAGCCCCTCTGTACTGCCTAGATTAGTATATAAAAGAGCTAGATAGCAGAGCAGCTTATATTTCTTAACAAATCAGCAGCAAATAAAAGGACTGGTGATAGAAAGTATAGGTGGTTACCTAAAGGGACTAAGTGTTAAGTAGCACGCCTACTTAAGAAATTAGAAAGGTAGAGCCTTCTACCGGCCTTAATAGTAGATGGATATTTAAACTACCTTATTCTTTAGGGCTCTATTATATCTGCTGTATTTAAAGCCTTTATAGAGGAGCAGGTGCTGCCTTACTATATACTATACCTAGGGCCACGATCAATCCTTATTCTTAACAACGCGAGTATCTATAAGTTGACACGGCTTTAAGAGCTCTATAAGCAGCATGGTGTTAAGCTAAGGTTCCTACCACTATACTCACCAGATTTTAATCCAATTAAGGCAACATTTAACAACGTTAAGGCTTAGATTAAAAGGAACCAGTAGTTAGTTAAGGACTTTAAGAGCTTTAAGGCGTTCCTATATTTTACAGTTAGTCAAGTATATAGGACATATACAGGGCAGCACTTCCAAGAGGCAGGATATATTATAGATTAATAGATAGCTATTATCTTAATCACTTAAAGCTTAAGATCTTACTTCTAATACAAGCAAGTATTATAACCGACTACGGTACCCTACCAAACCACCACTGTTTTACCTACGTATTGCCTATGTATCACCTACGTATCACCTACGTATCACGCTGTTTTAGTTACGTATTAGTCTCTCCTTTTATCTTATTGTATACCCCTTCCTCGTGTATATATAGACACTTTCAGCTATATTTACAATAAAGTTGCTCATTCAATTCCACTACACTGCACTGTTACAAGTATTCCAATCTTAAATTTATAGTCCTCTCATATTTCTAACGTTATGCCTTTACCTGGTTTCTTTTCCTTTAGCGTATCAATATTCCACTCTTCCTCCATCAGCTTATCCTTAATAGGCTCTAAGATAGCCCTCTACTGCTTAATATTAAAGCCTAGCTCGTTAACTAGCCAGTTAAAAAACTAACTAAGCAGTTTAATTAGATCCGTTTTTAACCAAACAGGGCTAGAGTTCTAAGGTGGCTCAAAGTTCAAATATAGTGGAGGATAAGGTAGAAGAGGCTAAGGAGGTTAATTTATTTACTTAAGCTAAGTAGCAAGAATAGCTGAGGCCAGATCGCTAAGAGTTAACAGTATAGAATTTTCCTTTACCACTACCTGCTCCTTATAGCTCCTTTAATCTCTATCCTTCCAGTTTACTAAGTTAACAACAATATTCTATAAAGGCTGCTTAACCGTAGATACGCCGTTAAACAGCTCCTTATTCCACCGCTAGAAGTTATCTACACTAACGGGATAATAGTTAATTGCAATATTAGGCAACTCTAGTAACTTCTTATTCTGCCAGCACGTCTTGCCTTTATTACAGCAGTAAGGATTTACGCAAGGCCACCTATCTACAATTGCTAATATTCTATTACCAGAAGCCTTCTCCACAGCAAGTACATTAGGTAAAGTAGTGAGTTAAGCCTATATAGCTATCCTTCTACCCGGAGTTCTATTACCAACTTACTAACTTGGAGTTATTATAGGAGCTTAAGCCTCTAGCTCCCTTTCCTTAATTAAATATAAGGTAAAATTTTACTATTACTTCTGTACTAGGCGCCCGATCCAACAGGAAATTGTAAAAAATGAGTGCTAAGAGAGATTGTCACAGCATCAATTGGTTAGGTCTTTTGTTGGGATAACGTGGCATGACACTACTTGTGGGGAACCTGAACAACTGCACGTCTGTTCTATGCACTGGCAACCCTACCGCACCTCTTGTTGGGAAGTATATCAGAATCTGGCAATGCAAGGTACGTCAGCTTTATGCGACTTTCTTGCCCCCTAACTCCCTTGCTAAAGTATCTCAAGCCCGTGTTGGCTATCATCCTATCTTCGACTCGTTTTCGTGTCTTACCTAGTTTATTACGTGCTTATCAGAGCTAGGTCACTTGACCAATATTCAACATGCTATCTGGAAAGTCACCCTGGGATCGCTTCCTTTCCAAACTCTCACGTAAGGGTAAAGAAAAGGCCATTTTTTCACCCCGGAACCCTGCCGAGAGCCGCCAGGCAGAAGTAGGTCCATTAACGACGCCCCAGTCGACTAAGGAGAGGGAAAGTTCTTCCAACGAAGTCAGGAGCAACAGTAAGCAGTCTATCAATCCTATAAGCAACTCCCTAATAAGCCAAGAGAATTTTGGGCTGTTTGAGTTTCCTAACCAACTAGGTCGGGCATTGCTATCAACATCTAGACCTGCCGTCCGCTAAGTCAAGTTCGTAATATATCTACCTGACGTGATATGCCAACCTAACACTATAATAGCATTATTGCAGTGCATGGGCTGGGCGGAAGCTGGAAGACGACATGGCGCGCTGGGAATGGCGATAACGATCCTATCTGGCTGCAAGACCGCTTGCTAGGCATCTTAGCTAAAATAAATATTAAAGCTAGAATCTGAGCATTTGGATATAATTCCGCGTTTGTTTTTACCATATCTATATTAGACCTTAATTCCTGTGCGTAAGACCTTATTATGAGACTCCGCGGATTTAGGATAACTGAGGAGTAAAAGCGGGTACTAATTATCTTTGTTATTTACTCTCTTAGTGGTCTGGTTGTAAAACAAGTACGCCTATTTCGTCTTAATTTAAGGCTAGACTATGATGCTAAACCATCTAGGCTCTGAATTTGGCGTGGACTTACTATAAGTATTACTAGGATATCCTGACTAACGTCTAGTTTAAATTGCAAGGTTGCGATTGTGCGCTTCTTCTTTAATAATTAGAATACCTCTTACCAATTACTAGAGGATTTATTGCGGTTATTATGCTCTTAAATCCTCTAATAAATATCTCCTTTGTCCTGGTAAAGCCTTTCTAATAACTATAAGCGAATTAATAGTGATGATGTATACCGTTTAGATAAAAGACCGTGGACGTTTAAACAAATTAGCAAATTAGTTGAATCTATCCTTAACCTTAATTTGGACTATATAACCATATACCTTTTTATTAATGCACTAGATGAATGCGCTGGTAATTTCTAGGCACTTTTTAAATTCCTTTAGAGTTTAAGGTTAAAGCTTAGGATCTTAGTTACTAGCTAGCCAATACCTACGCTTTTTAGAAGCCTTTGGGGCTGTCCTAGAATTATACTTAAAGAATATATAATAGATAACATCTTAATATTGGTAGCAGATAATATAAAGCGAGTAAGAGGTTTAGTTCGTTTAAAAACTATACTCCAGAAGTTAAAGGAACTTAAAATAGATATTATTTAAAGAGCCACCAGCGTTTTCCTTTAGGTGGTTCTTGTTATGAAAGAAATTAATAAAGGTATTACAGACGGGAATTATATTAAAGAGTTAGAAAAAACACTTATCTTAATTCCAGATAATAGTAACCTGGATTAAATATATAGACAAATTTTATCCAATATTAAAAAAGACTACACACTAGAGGGCCGGCGGATTTTAAGTATAGTGACTTATCCCTTAACCCGTCAGCGTCTCCGGAGTAGCTGGTCTGTGCGAGAACGCCGTACTCTAAACTTCGCAGTGGTTGAATTCTATAGCTCTGATTGGCTAGATCTTATCGATAACACGGGGACGAAATCTGACGGGTTAAGGGATACCATACGCCCGTTATTATAGCGGGAAGTTTGGTTAGTATTAAACTTCATATTAACACAGACCAATCCAAGCAATTCATCTTAAGACGATACTACTTGCGAGGCGCGGCTGCAAAGCAGATACAGTGGTTTAATTAAAATTACTAAGGGTGGTTTAGTTAGACTAATCTATAACACTATTTAAGAATTTTTAAATAAGCAAGAAGCACAGTTAACTGGTTAAGAGAGCATTTCTTAGGCAGTTATAGAGGGCTATAAAACACTTTTCCACACTTACTTGGGCTGCCTTAGGTTGCTAAAGCTATTACCTCTACCTAAAGGTCTTTAGCATGGAGATTGAATTAATGTTAGAGCGGACCTTTAGAAACTCTATAATTAATTTCCCTTTCTACAATATGCTATGATTAACTAGATCTCTTACTGGGTAGAATATAAAGCTATAAATATAGCTTATTCCAAGTCTGCTCTCCTCTATTAGTTAAAAGATAATTATTTTTAGATCTAGATCTGGCTATTTAATATCTTAAATAATCGTTTTATTAAACACTACTAGGATACTACTATTTTCTATCTTACTATTAAGAATAATATTCTTAATTATATCAAATAAGGGATAGCAGAGAAGACGTCGCTAGAGCGTATAGGCGGTTAAGCTAGGCGTAAAAGGAACTATCTTCTTACTGCTGTATCTCAAGGTCTTAAGGAGATGGCGTCACATCTACTTTAATATGGCGCTACTATTAACGCTATAAACCGACTACAAGAATCTGGATTATATATTACCGTTAAACTCTAGTCGGCTAGACTTATCCAATTACTAAAACGCTATAGCGCAAATCTGAATTTACGTGACTAGCATAGTGAAACTCCACTAATAAGGGCAGTAAGAGCTTTAAGTATAGAAATGGTTAATGCACTTCTCTGCCCCTAATTAGACTTTGGCGTTACAAACTATAGTAGCTAAATAGCATTAAGTCTTGCCTATACAGCCGGCAATGTTTAGATGGTTAAGACCTTACTTATATCTGGAGCTAGCCTAAAGCCTAAACACATACGCCTTGCCTGCAATTTAGGAAAGAGTGACATTATTAAAAAAAAATTTAATAAGCTTTTATTTAATGACTAAATCCTAATATTTCTAATCAAAGAGGCTATAATAGACAATGCTGCTTAGAATGGTTATCTCTATCTTATTAAGCAGCTTCTTTAGAAAGGCGTTAAGCTTAGAAACACTCTCTAGGCTACTTTATTAGGAGGGCATAAGGAAGTAGTACGGATGCTACTAAAGAATAGGGCAGATATTAACGCGCGGGACAGTAAATATGGCAATGCTCTTAAAGCTGCTTTATTGGGAGGGTATAAGGAAGTAGTATAGATACTACTAGAGAAAGGGGCAGATATTAATATACGGGGCGGTAAATATAGCAACGCTCTCTAGGCTGCTTTATTAGGAGGGCATAAGGAAGTAGTACAGATACTACTAGAGAAAGGGGCAGATATTAACGCGCAGAATAATAAATATGGCAACGCTCTCCAAGCTGCTTTATTAAGAGGGTATAAGAAAATAGTATAGATGCTACTAAATAGTAGGGCAGATATTAATACGTAAGGCGGTAAATATAGTAACGCTCTCCAAGCTGCTTTATTAGGAGGGTATAAGGAAGTAGTATAGATGCTGCTAAAGAAAGGGGCAGATGTTAATACGCAAGGCGGTAAATATAGCAATGCTCTTTAAGCTGCCTTATTAGGAGGGTATAAGGAAGTAGTATAGATGCTGCTAGAGAAAGGGGCAGATATTAACATATAGGGCGGTAGATATGGCAATGCTTTTCAAACTGCTTTATTAGGAGGGTATAAGGAAGTAGTATAGGTGCTACTAAAGAAAGGGGTAGATATTAACGCGTAGGATGGTGAATATGGCAATGCTCTCTAGGCTGCTTTATTAGGAGGGCATAAGGAAGTAGTACGGATACTGCTAGAGAATGGGGCAGATGTTAACACGTAGGGCGGTAAATATGGCAATGCTCTCTAGGCTGCTTTATTAAAAGGGTATAAGAAAATAGTACGGATGCTGCTAAAGAAAGGGGCAGATATATTAAATAGTGGAACTCTGTTAACCTGTGTTAGAGGTTAGTTACAGCCTAGTTTTAACTTAGTTTTATAACGGTCTAGGGACCCCTATAGGGGGGTACCACCTCTTGTATAAATAGCCTCTTTTCTTTTATAGATTAATCTTTACACAAGTTTTCCTTACCTATAATTGGCACATAGACTACCAATTAATAAACTTATGTAAAGATTGATCTATGAAAAATAAGGCTATATATACACGATGGATGGGTTATAGGCACTCCTGATCTAACCTAATATAGTAGTAATTGGTACCAGTTTAATAAGATATTAACGCGTAGGGTAGTAAATATGGCAGCGCTCTCTAGGCAGCTCCTAATAGTGGTCTGTAAGATTAACATCGTTTAATAGAAGGCAAATTTAAAAGCTACTTTAATTGTTTAGATAAAAGATGCTTAATCCCTATTTAAGAGTGTTATTTATAACCTGGAATAATTAGCCACTACTACAATAAGGCCAAACCTTTAGACTTAAATGGCCCAGTAGACCAGGAGGCGAGGCCTTAGGGTATATCTACTAATAGCCACGATACTCTAGTTGAAACTACTTTTCTCTTAATTTGCTCGCTTTATAAACAGGATATACTTCCTGCTTTATTCTTTAACTATAAAAGGGGCGCGTGTAAGCATGTCATATACCCAATTTTGATTTGCCTGGAGGCTGCTAAGAAGTAGCGGAAGGACTTAAGCCCAGTCTCAAAAGCTATAAACATTGGAAATTTTCTGTGACGTGGTAAGGTAGTCACTAGCCTTAATTAGCCGTGCTGCGCCATACTATAAGCTTAACATTAGGTACTTAAACCGATTGTAACATGTACTTTAGTTATATAACGCTAACTGGACTGGCCGGGCATGTTTTTGGTCTAGTGTAGGTTGCGTGTTGTCATTACTAGTAGGGAGGGTAGCTGGCCCGCTTTAGCCACATTTTTGTCATTACGCCCCATCTTTGCACCTTACAGGGCGGCATAAATACAGTATATTAAGCGCTTAATAGAACGGTTTTTCTGGCAATCCACCTGCTACAATACCTGCCCACCCCTTGTATGAGGCTTACATAGTAAAATAAGGTGGCTTGCACAACTCTGCTAAGCAGGTAGATTGGTAGTTCAGTTCACCCACTAGGTGGGTAAGCTCTACTACCAATCTACCTACTAGATAAGGTGTAGCTAAAGTTTTAGTTCCCGTTTAGCCTATTATAGGGCTTATTAAGCTTATTATAAGGCTACTCCCATAATATCGTACGTGATGGTATACTACTACTCTAAGCTATATAATATATCTCTACCCCTAGTATATCTAATAGAGCCTATAGTATATAATGGCCTTAAAAATATAGAGTTCTCTTCTATAGGCCAAAGCTACGTTCTACGTTTAAGATATTACGTGGGGGAAGAAAAAGGCATTAGCTTTGTGTCTACTAGGGGGGCCTTGTTAAGTATATTAATAGCGTTATATACTAAATCTAAGTGCGGTAAGTAGTTTGACAATCCTTATTTTCTAGAAAAACCGCTCTAATAAGCGTATTATATTATTTAAGCAGTGTGGCTGCCTAACGCTATAGGGTATTCTTAGATCTGGCTATATTAAGACTAAAGCGCCTTGGCGAGAAGTGGTATAATAATTCTGCAAGCGCTTAGGGCGGAAGCCGATTTTGCTAGCAACTATAGTAGGATTATCTTAACGAAAGGGCGAATGGCTTGCTAATTTTAAAAATAATATTAACACCCACAATATTTTATGTCCTTATATTTAGCAACCTCTTAAAAATAGCTATAATGAAAAATGGTGGCCGCGAAAAGTCGCTATAAGTCTTGCCGCGAGCAGCACACTGCGAGAAAAGTCCTATTATGCTTACGTTAACCTAAAATAGGTACAATTAAGGTCTATAGACGCCACTGGTCTAACCTCCGTGCTATTAAATAGAGACAGAAGTCTTTTCTTTATAGAGGACTAAATAAGTTATAGGCTGGCTAACTCATCGCTGCTAAGTATATAAAGTGGAGAACTTAAACTTACTATAAGCGAGTCTCTTAACTTTAATCCAATATACAAAAACTTATCTATATACGCAAACGACAACAAAATATTCTTAATATAGAAGCAACTAGATAGAAATAAAACACCAAGCTAGGGAAATCCTAATTAATGCCTTAATTCTTAATGCCAAAAGACAAGAATATTGCAAAAATCTTCCTTAGAAGAAATTTCTTATACCTTAAACCTCTTAGGATCTCTATCTATGGTGGAATTTACCTTTCTCTTATATACCCTTCTCCTTAATATCTCTTCTAATAAATCCTCTAATGCCTTTCCTAGTTAATCTCCTTGCTTATACGGTTTGCTCCTCTTAGCTATCTCTATTATAATATCTTTAAGTGGTTTATATATCTTAGTATAACAGCGAAAGAGATAGGGATTCTTAGCATAGTATAATGCAAGTCTGTTTGGTGGTATGTCTATGGCTAAAACCTAGGTAAGATACTAGTATATTACTGCGATAGGGCTAAATGTAGATATAAATGATTTATAACTAGGGCTTCGGAGACGTCTTAAGTCCTTTATTATAAAATAAGAAGGCAACTATAAGACAAGATACTTTAGTTATCTACGCGAAATTATGGTATTGGAAGTTGTTAATACTTTAGATAGGGGAGATACAACTCTAAGAAACGTTATAAGATTAGCTAAGCTATTCCCTGCTTACTTATTAGTATTGCTAAATAAATATAGGGGTCTTATAAATATACCTTAAGTTACTGGCAAAACGTGTTTAGAAACTGCAACTGTATCCGCCGGTTAAGGCAAGTCTATCTTGGCCTCGCCATAGTCCTTTATTAGCTTAGGTAAGCCTATCTTAGCTTCGCTATAGCCTTCTAAGTCCCTAAAGTAATTAAGGTATATTTTTTATACACCTCCCCAAACCGTATCCTCTTGTATATTGCCCTTTGTATTATTATTATTTTTGTAAGAATTGGCCTTATTAGGTGTTTAAATAGGTATATAAGGCATCTGTTTCTGCATGGGGTTGGAAAGCTATAATTATTTCTTCTCCCTACTAGCAGATGCCGTGTCTTTGTTATTAATATAATTTTGGGGTTTGGGGTTTCTAGTAGGTTAATAATTAGGTATATTATCTCCGGGACGGTAGTATATAGTAATTTTTTTATTAATTAAGGACCTATAGGTTATATTAGCAACGTATCCAAATTTAGTTAAGGTAATATATATAATGTCTGGTATTTTTATAAGGATAGTAAGGGATATATAGTTAAGAGGTTAAATTTAAAAGTAAGTTAAATTAATGGTATATAAGAACCAGGAGCATAACATTTATACTCTATTTCTCTTTTAGGGCGGAGTTAGGATAGAAGGTAGAAGGGAAAGGCAGAGTATACTAGCCACCCTTTTCCACCCTATATGGTGTCTGTAGTATAATATTTAGTAACTATAATTACTTTTAGCTTATATATTATCTGTGCCTAAGACTATAGGCGCCTAAAGTGATCTATAAGTAAGGCATTATTAGGAGTAGCTATTAGCTAAGCTGTTACTAAATTTAAATAGCTAACAATCCCTAATGGACGCCGCATGCCTTAATAGGGTTTAGAAGCGTTTATATAAAGTTATAAACTGGAATTAGAAGTTAACAATAACCCCTAATAACGCCTCTCTTAGCAGTAATAGTATTATATAATCTACTTCCAACACCTATCCTTCCTAGGGCAAGATACTGCCTAAGTAGTAGACTTATCCTAGCTAGTTAATCTTATATATTAACCCCCAATCTATAGTAAAGGAGCTATTAGTGCCTCTAAGGTAGTTTAATTGGCATCTGGCTAAGCCCTTTATAAGTACTCTGCCTTATATAGGCGGTAATTAACTCCTATTAATCTGCCTTGCGTTAGGGGAGATCTTTTACTTAAAGCGCTAAGCAGCCGGTACTTAGAGGTCTATAGGCTTATTCTATATTCTAATAATATTAACCACGATTTCTTTTTAAGTAGTATCTATAACCCTAAGTACCTATAAGCGCAGCGTCCCTAAATTATTAGCTAGTAAGTAGGCGTTTATAGATAGAGAAACCGACTTTAGAAATAACGGCAATATAGAGGCGTTAGCTAGTTGGGAAAGTGGCTTTAGCAATAAGGATTAAAAATGGGACGTAGAGATATTATATAATGGAGAAAATGGTTTTAGCACTAAAAATTAAAAAATAGGGGTAGACAGTAATAAAGAGATGTTAAGCGATAAGGCTATATAAGCAACAGTTAGATACGGTAGCCTTAGCTTTATAGTCTTAAATCTATAAGTATAGGATATAAATATAAAGAAGATTTCTAATAAAAGCTAGTAAAAGGGTTAAAACTTTGGCCTTTTTTTATTTAGCCTATCGCAAAATAAAATAATATTTTACTATTCCTATGTCACGGATTCCGGCTGTAGCACCGCCAAGGGCTCGCTATAGGCGAGCCTTGGCACCCACAGTATATAGAGCCACGGTGCCTACGCACCTCTTGCACCTTCGTGCAACATCCTGTCGTGTACCTAGTCAATGCTACGACTTCTTAGAGCCTCCTTGACCTCGTCTCGTGACATCCTATTAGAGTCTCTACCCGCCTAACTTATAGCAAGCTATAAAGTATTTACGATAATCTATGCTTTTACTTAGATAAATTTATTTACTACCTTAAAAGCAATAATAGAAGGCAAATCTATGCTAATAACCTAGGATTTTTTAAATTTCTTATGGACCTGGGACGCATGCCACCTTAGTAACTATTAGTTATATTTAAGACTATAGTACTTATAGATTTATATCTTAAGGATATAAATATGTTTTTTTATAGTGTTTTCTTTTTGTTTAAATTATTTCTCTACTTATAGTATATAGCGGTTATTTATCTATTCTAGTGTGGTGGGGAGAGGTAGTTGGGTTACGCAAGGGGGCTTAGACTTATGGCTACGCTTATAGGGCTGTTTATATAGGAACTTCTCTAAGTATACATAAGGGGTCTTTATATAGGAACTTCTTTAATATTTCTAGATCTGGTACTTATATATTTCTTTTTTTTATAGTTCTGGTATTTTCCTAATATTTACTTTCTATTTACATACTAGGCGTTAATAGAGGGTGCTAGGTTAGATTACCCTACTCGCACAATCACTCTGCTTGCACAATCACTCTACTCGCACGATCGCCTAGCTCGCACGATCACCTAGTTCGCACGATCACCCAGCTCGCACAATCACCCAGTTCGCACGATCGCCCAGCTCGCACGATCACCTAGCTCGCAGGATTGCCCAGCTCCCACAAGTACCACGCTCGCACGGTCACCTAGCTCGCACGATCACCTAGCTCGTAGGATCGGCCAGCTCTCACGAGCATCTAGCTCGCACGATCACCCAGTTCGCACGATCGCCCAGCTCGCACGATCACCTAGCTCGCAGGATTGCCCAGCTCCCACGAGCACCTAGCTCGTAGGATCGGCCAGCTCCCACGAGCATCCAGCTCGCACAATCAAAGCCGAAGTTATTAAACCCATTAATACCTTATTTATACACTAGGCATTAATTAGAGGGCGCTAGGTCAGACCACCCTACTTATATAATTACCTACCTTATAGGATCCCCTAGCTTCTACAAGTCCCTAGCTCCTATAACCTCCTAGCTTATAGGACTAAAGCTATAGCCACTAAATCCGTTAAGATCCTAGCTATATATTTAGAGGGCGCTACGCCTAACTACCTAGCTTGCTCTTTTTATAGAATTTCTTAATTAATTAATGGTGCCTAAAGGAAATTGTTATGGAGGAAGTAAGGAATAATGGTTGGAGTAGTGGAATATAGATATAGGAGCATTTGTAAGCGCGTATTAAATTTATCCTCTAATAGCTAGCACTATTTAATTTTAATTTAATAAACTGCGCTAAATATATAGTACTTTTCGACTCTAAGATTAAAGATAAACTATAACCAGATCCTTATTACTACTACCCCTCTTATTTACAGCTCCTGGTATTAGTATTATAGCTACCTTCCCTAATAAAACTTATATTCGCACCTGGAATAATAAAGGTGCGTATATTTATAAACTTTAATAGGTCTGTGCCTGGCTCCACATTAATACTCTCTTACTATTAGTAGTGCTGCATAAATATAAGTAGGTATGCTTATATAGTACTAAGTTTCTATATCTAATATATCTAACTCTTTATATGGTATGCCTATATAGCACTAAGTTGTTATATCCAACTCTATATTTAACTCTTTTTCTATTTCTACTGGATATTCCTTATAGACTTTGTATTTATACATATATATTATTCCACGCTTTAGCGGACTATCTCCATAGTAATACTAGCAGCAATTATAATAAGCTTAACAATTAAAAAGGCTAGACTTATATAATATTAGACCAGATAGCTAGATATGGGAGGCTGGGAGTAGCTGGCCTCTTCCTAGTTAGATTTAATAAGCGTGTTTTCTTCCTAGTTAGATATAGTACTAAGATTAGGCTTTTTAAGTTGCTCTAATAGTTGCGTGTGATTTTCTATACTGGATATTCTTTGCTAGGATTAAGAATAGAAAGGCTAAAGTCTAGAATTTATAGGTGGATGTACGGGGCGGCCTAAAGGTAGAAGTCTTGGTATATTATATAAGCTCTTATATTTAGTGGGCTGTATATTATTTTATGGCTACCGCAGAGATCTGTAAGGTATACTATGCTATCTACAAGGCGTATATACTAGCTTTTAACCCCTCTGTTCCGTTTACATTATCCGTTACTATTTATATTTTGTAGTATAATCTATATTATTTAAGTAACTTAGTATAACTTCCCCTTTCTTTTACCTCTCCCTAAGAAAATAATTTTGTTGGCACCTATAACTTTGCTAAGATAATAAGCAGTAGGTTATACTTATACAGATCTAATCTTTTACATCTATAACTCCACCTGCTGTTTTCGGCTTTTTTATCCGCTAGTTAGTAGGTTTTAGGTATTTTAGATGCTTATAGCAGCTATAGTTCTTTTAAGAAATGCCTTAATATAAGCCATACTTGTACTATGCTTGTTAAACCACGTAATACTATAAAAGGGCACTATATAAATATCTATAAGTGCGGCTGTAAAGAGTTTTCTTTAACGCGGTTAAGTTGCGTTACGCTTTAGCTAGAGTTAAAAGTATAAGGGCTAAATGCCTGGAACTTATACAGTAGGTAGGGCAGTAAAAGGTAGAAGTCTTAGCATACGTATAAGTTAGCGCTCCTATGTTACCAGCCTACTAATATGGACTTATTACTATCTGTAAGGCTGTATACGCTAACCTCCCATTTTATTTAGCTTCTATCTCTGCTGTTACCCACTATTTACATTTTATAGTATATCCCACGTTAATTAAGTAACTCCGTATAACTTCCCCTTTCCTTTATCTCTCCTCTATTAAAGATAATAATGTTATTAGCGCCTGCGACTATACTAAGACAATAAGCAATAAGTAAAGTTGTTTAATCTTATACTTTACTTTTAAGTGACTTATAAAGCAACACCTCTGTTAGATTATCTATAGTAGAGGTAGCTTTATTAAGAAGTAAAATCTTTAACTTTTTAAGGATGGCACTTGCAATAGTAATACGTTGACGTTTACTACCTAAGAGTTTAATACCTCCTTCCCTAATAGTGGCGTTGTATCCATTATTACAATCTATAATCTAGTTATAAATGGAAGTGGCTTTACAGGCTTCTATAATTCTATTACTATTAGCGCTAATTCTATACGCCATATTTTCTTTAATTGACTTATTTAATAAATTGGGGTTTTGTAATATAACTGCAATATTCTCTTATAGACTGCTAAGCGTAATATTACAGATATTTTAGCCATTAATTTTAATATTCCCTTTATTAGGGTTAATAAAATATTATAAGAGGTTAAGGACTGTAGTCTTACCGCTTCTACTTTATCTAATAAGTGTAATAGTCTTTCCTCCCTTAACCGTAAAACTGATCTTTTCTACCGCCGGCTTGCTGCCACTAGGGTAGGAAAATAAGATGTTGTTAAATTTAATGCGACTAACGGCAGCCTTAAGGCATGTTGCTCCTTTTTTTTTTAATAACGGATTGTCACGGAACGCCGCCGCAGGAGCCTCCACAGGAGACTCCCTAGCGGAACCCCGTGCCCTCGCGTACGCTTCGCGTACAGCTTACGTCAGCTATGCGTAGTATATCACCTTCCTACGCCTTTAATCCTTACGATCGATCGCGCAACGTCTTGTAGACTTCTCGAATACATACGTTCTGTAGCCACTACCTCCGCCCCATAACATTACATTGCGCCTTTTTTCTACCACTAATACCTAGCCTACAACCAATTCTACGTCCCTATAATACTGCAAGCGCTACTAGAAGCAGCGTGCCTACGAACAACCTCCGCACTATAATAGTAAGACGATATTCCTTACTAGCCACTATATTAAGCCTAAAGAGCAACCTAGTACCCTAACCCAACCTATAACGCCAATTAATCCCAGGAGAATTTAATTTATTAATCCTAGCCTTAACCCCTAAGGGCAAGCCTAGCGGCTTAAAAGAGCCATAACTATAAGTACCCCTAAGCACCCAGTACCACCTTAAAGACAATAAGAGTTAACCAGCCTAGTAGGATGGGTACACCCCCATTAATATAGGTGGCCATAGCGATAACCTTAATAAGATAGACACCGGTGACGTCTTATCCTTTATTAATTATATAGCCATAGAAAAGCAGCCAGAAGGGCAGCTACCTATTAAGATTAAAATACGGGACGCTGAAATATTTGTATAAATAGTAGCATAAGAACCTAATAAATACTACCACCTTCTATAAAACTACCACCTAAAGCTTATATAAGCTAAATTGCGTACTACCTAGGATTATAATATTATCCAAGACTTACAAGCTAGTAAGGCACTTGCTAATAACACACGCTAAGAGACTAAAGACGACCTCTGTATATCTAAGCATAATGTCCAACAATTAAAGAAAGCTAAGATTGTACTTATTACTAAAGTTACTAAGAAGGAGGGCACAATTAAATACCTATAGTCTTAGCTTAATAAGCATATCTGTAATAATACTAAGCACCCCCCTACTACGTACTACACCACCTAAGTCTTTACGCCCCCAGCAGCTTCACCTACCAGAGACAGCTCCTATAATAGCGACCGAACTTAAGCTATAATTGTGGGGTCTAATATATAATACCCTAACCCCCCAGTCTTCTAGGGAGACCGCAAGGAATATAGCTACTAAAAAATGTAAATCCGCGAGAAACTAACCTAAAGCGCCTACCTTTTTCCTAAGGAGGATACTAAGATTGGTTATATTATTGGGCGCACAAAGGGCACCCTATTTAATAGACTCTTTACCTAATGGGAGACTAATAGCCCCTAGAAGTAGCAGTCCCACTAGGAAGTCCTTAATAACCTTAACCTAATATATTGCGACTACAACCTAGTAGCTACTAGTTAAGCTAAACTACGCGCCCTAAAGATAAGTCCCACTAAGTTATTTAACGAGTTCTATATTAAGTTCTAGAAATATACTAGAGTCCTCTCCTGAGATAACGCTGAAGATCTCCTTAAAAAAGTTACCTATCGCCTTAGTCACGCTACCGCTAGTTATAATTATAATAACATGCACAGCATAGTGGCAGCCCTATAGAAGATTAAATAATAGCTAAATTAGATTTCTACTACTAACCCTTACCTAAAGGCTCTAATATAAAAGCCCTCCGGGCTAACCATACCTATATACACTAGGTCACCAACGCCTACTACTAATACTATTACTAGAGCCAATATTAACCTCTCTATACTAACCTTCCCACATAAACTCCTAGACAGAGAGCATGAGCTACTTTAGAAGCTAGGGCGCTGCTATAGATGCTGTTAAGAAGGCTATTATTGCGAAAACCTAAACTGCCTAATAGTTAGGTTTGGTAATCGCCGCCTAATACCTAACTTTATACCTTAAACACTGAATACCTTACTACACACCATTACCGTATAAGATGAAAAAGCGGCAGCAGCGGTAGTAGCGGAAAATGCTTAGTTCTAGCCCTAAGTTATAAGCTAGGACACCCTAACAATAGAGGGATCTATATATTGGCCTGCTTAATAGATAACTTAGTAAGAATAGACAAATAAAAACAGATAGTTTTACCTATAAAAGGAACAACTGCTAAAAAATAATATAAAGACCGTTTTATAATTAACTGTAAAGCTACTAATAAATTTATAGATACCTAATTTGTGCGTAAATATAACCTACTAACCTTACCCTTTACTAAAGCCCACGCCCTATAACTCGCTAACAGTAGTTATACTGCACAAAAGATTACTTATATGGCATAACTCTACCTAAATATAAACGGACACTAAGAAGAGCTCTAGGCCTATATTACACTACTTACTAATTACCCTATTATCCTTAGAATAAACTGGCTTAAGTAGCACAACCCCATTATTAACTAGAAGAAAAGAGAAGTAACCTTTAACTTTAACTACTGCAGAGAGACCTGCCTAGGGTATAGCCTAGCCGCCTCTACCTACTCCCTAGGATATTAACCTAAAGAACCTCTAATTACAACACCCATAATTAACTATTACTATGTTAGTGCCGCAGCCTTCTATTATATAGCACAAAGGAAGAGCTGGGTCGTTACAGCAGCCTCCTGCTTACGGCTATATAAACTTAATAAAAAATAGGATTACATCCTCTATAGTAATAGGATAGACCTAGTAAACCTCCTAGAGGATAATACGCCTATAAAACTTAATAAACTCTTAACCTTGGACTTTAAGAAGTTTATAAAGCTTAAAAAGGGACTTACTAATAAGGAACTCCGTAAGCTTCTCCCTAAAAGGTACCATAACTTTATTAACATATGCTTACAAAAGGGCACAGATATACTCCCTCTACATTAACCTAATAACTATGCCATTAACATTAAATAAAAAAAAATACTACCTTATAAGAGACCCTACCTAATATTAAAAGACGAACTTTTAGTTGTAAAAAAGTATATTAACAAGTACCTTAATAAAGGGTTTATTTGTCCTAGTATATTACCAACAGCCGCCCCTATTCTTTTTACTAAGAAGCCAGGAGGAGGTATCTAATTCTATATTAACTATAGAGGACTTAACACCATTACAATTAAGAACTAATACCCAGTACCGCTTATATATAAAACCCTTAAGCGGCTTAGTTAAGCCAAAATCTATACTAAGCTTAATATTATTGCCGCCTTTAACTATCTCTAAATACAGGAAGGTAACAAATGGAAAACCGTATTCGTATTACACTTCGGCCAATTTAAATATACCGTTATGCCCTTTGGCGTATGTAATAGCCCAGGCACCTTCTAAAGCTATATTAATAACGCCTTATGGGACTACCTTAATAACTTCTACTCGGCGTACCTAGATAATATACTTATTTATAGTAACAACCCTTCTAAGCATACTGAGCACATTTAAAAGGTCCTATAGCGCCTTAGGGAAGTAGGACTCTATATTAATCTAAAGAAGTATAAATTCTTAGTTATAAAAGTAAAATACCTTGGACTAATTATCACTACTAAGGGTATCTGTATGGACCCTAAGAAGGTATATATAATTACCAAATAGTAAGCCCCTAGCTGCATTAAGGACGTATAAGCCTTCCTTAGTTTTGCTAACTTCTATTGGAAATTTATATATAACTTCTTAGGTATAGTAGCACCACTTATAGCAATAATGCGAATAAAGGGCCTTTCTATAAAAGGAAGAAAAACGCACCTACGCTTTACCTAGACGCTTAACTGCAAGAAGGCGTTCTAAGACCTTAAAAATACCTTTACTAAAGCACCTATCCTAGCTTACTTTATACTAGGATAACAACTCTATCTTAAAACCAACTCCTTAGACTATATTAACGCAGGCATCCTCTTCTAGATAGGCAACAACGGTCTCCTCCACTTAGTCACATTTTACTCGTCTAAGCTTATACTATAAGAGTGTAACTATAAGATCTATAACAAAGAACTCCTTGCAATTATATAAGCGTTTAAAGAATTCTAACTGGAACTCTCCTTAGTAGAACCTAACTAGCCAACTAAAGTCCTTACGGATTATTATAACCTTAAGTACTTTATAACTATAAAGCAACTAAACTAGTACTAAGCACGCTAGAACAAGTTCCTCTCCGGTTTTAACTTTAAAATTGTATATAGGCTAGGAGTATAAGGCACAAAACCTAATAGCCTAATATGCCACTCGTAAGACCTTCCTTAGTTAGAGAATGACCCCTATAATTAGTTCCAATAGTAGATAATACTAAAAGCAAGGAACCTAGCCCCTGGCATACTACCTATAACAGAACCATCCGCACCTTAGCTTTACGCTATAGACTTAAAGCCGCCCCCTAAAATTAATAAGCTTATTACTGCTGTATATAACATCTCTATTAACCCGCTATTACACTAACTTATTACTGTAAAAACTGCTAGTGTCCGCAAGCTACCTACTAGCCTCTAAAACTTAGGCCAAATTAATATAGTAGCCTTAGAAGTAAAGGAGAACAGACTCTACTATAGAGGCCGTCTATTTATCCCTAATTTAGAAGACCTACAATAGCAACTAATCTAGATGGCCTATAACCTCCGGTTAAGCAGTTACCTAGGCAAAGGAGGAACTTATAAACTCCTTAGCCAATACTACTTCTGGCCTAAGATAATAGACTTAGTTAAACGCTTTATAAGCGCCTGCTATAGTTGCAAGCGTATTAAGGCCTTTTATACTAAGTACTAAGGACTACTACACCCACTACCAATCCCTATACGGCAGTAGGTAGATATAGCTATAGACTTTATTACTAACCTGCCACCCTATAAACGGCACGGTTATACCTATAAGAACATCCTAATAATAATATGCTGACTTATAAAGGAATATTACTACGTCCCAACTAAAGGTATAGCCGTTAATAACGTTGCAGACACCTTTCTTTGTAAAGTCTATTAACTATATAGGATACCCAACTCTATTACGTCCGACTAGGGCACGCAATTTAACTCTAACCTATAGAGACAGATCTATTAACGTCTTAGTATCTCTATTAAGATGTCTATATCCTTCCACTATAAGACTACGGGACAGCCAGAAAACGCCAACACCAGTATAAAGGCGTACTTATAATAGGTCATTACTTACGGCTAGGACAACTGGGTAAATCACCTCCCACTAGGTAAGTTTGTAGCTAATAACCACATCTTAGCCACTATAGGACTTACTCCATTCTTTATAAACAAGGGTTATTACCCCTAATCTAGCATAGAGCCACTAGAACCTATTAATAAGAAACTGCTATATAGAAAACGCCTTAAGATGCTACTTGCCAACCAGTATGTAGACCGCATAAAAAATCTACTTAACTACTGTAGGGGAGAAATGGCCTGGGCTTAAGCAAAGCAAGCCTACTTCACCAACTGTTATAGAACGCCGCTACTAGAGATGCGTGTTGGTGACTAGGTATAGCTAGATGCACGCAATATCTCTATATAGAGGCCTATAAAGTCACTTAATTATAAGAATCTCAGCCCCTATTAGATTAAACAAGTTATTAATAGGGGAGCCGCATATAAGCTAGAGCTCCCGCCTGCCCTAGCCACCCGCGGGATATAGCCTGTATTTTACCTATAGCTACTATACCTTTATTAGCCTAACCCCTTACTGGGACAGATATAGCCTAAACCCCTACTAGTACTAATCTAAGACGAGAACAAAGATAAGAGCTATAAGGAGTGGACTATTAAACAAATTATTAACTCTAAATACTTTAGTAAAGGCAGAGGACGGCGGCTCTACTATAGAGCTATCTATATAGGATTCAACATAGATCAGCCAGAATGGCAACTATAGGAAGACTTTAAAAATGCAAAGGACCTAATTAGCAACTTTTACTATATAAACCCATAGAAACCGGGCCTAAGCAGAGATTTTATGCCTAATCCTCTATAGGAACCCTTATAGAGTTTAACCGTTGTACACTGCCACATAAGGGCAAATTGCCGTTAGATTGCCGCAGATTACCATTATATAACCAGAAAATTGTTAAGGTGTCTAGGAATTTTAACCAGCGGTTAAAGTTCTCTAATTGGTTAAATTCTTAGGTGCCAAGCCTTATTACGTAATATTGCCGCAACTGTAAAGATATTAGTTTAGCTTACCGCCTTCTACCGAGCTAATAGCGATTTTCTATCCCGGGGATAGAAAATCCTAATTAGTCTATTTAACAATTAGAGCTGGCAGAACTCCACACCACTAACCCCTTTAGCATTATCTCTTTCTCTTCTCTATGCCTTAAGCGTTTCTTTTACATGTATATAGTAACCACAGCGTCGCCGGAGCTCCGCCTCTATAAGAGGGGGGGGTAGTGTTACGGAACGCCGCCGCAGGAGCCTCTATAGGAGACTCCCTAGCGGAACCCCGTGCCCTCGCGTACGCTTCGCGTATAGCTTACGTCAGCTATGTGTAGTATATCACCTTCCTACGCCTTTGATCCTTACGATCGATCGCGCAACGTCTTGTAGACTCCTTAAATATATACGTTCTATAGCCACTGCCTCCGCCCCGTGACACGGATAGCCTGGCTTAAAAAAGTTTAGAAAAACATTCTCCTTTACTAAGGCACTGTATAAGCAGCTTATATAACAGTGTAAGAAATCCTATAAAGTTGTATAGCTTTGGCTATAAAATAATTAGAATATATAAGCTGCCTAGAGTTACGGTACCCTTTCTAATATAAAGAATTATAAGCTATATTATAGTTAGTAGCCTAATTAATTAGAATATATCCTGTAAAAAATTAGTAAACAGCACTATCTAGGCAATTTATAGTATTAGCTTAATAGCATCTATTACTATAGAGGAAAATTAGGCTAGCTTGTAATCTTTATAATTAGCTAAAGCCACTAGTGTCTAATATTTAACTCCTTTAAATCTAATCTGGTTTTCCCTATATTAACTTATAAAATGTTCCTAATACAGCTAGAAAAGCTTAGGATTCTTAGCAAGTTTAGTCTAGACATATATAATAACTATAGCTATTATAATAAGCCTAATATACCCATTAATGACGTATAATATATAGGCCGTAATAGTAATAAAATTGACTGCTAAAGGCACTGTATTAAGGAATACTATTTCCGCTATAGAGATAAATCTCTTTCCTAAACCTATAACCTAGAGGTTTTATCTTTATAGAAGTCTATTAAGAGTCCCATAATATGTCTAAAGCCACCCTCTTTAATATTACGCTTTATAGATGTTATAATATGCCTTCTTGCTATTGGCATAAATTTTATTAGGGTAAGGAAAAGGTTCTATATTATATAGAAGAAGAATTCTTAAGTGGGGGAGGAACCTTTAAGACACTAGTTAGTTAATTATATTAAAAATAATATAAATATATATACCAAATCTAATAGCATCTATTATTGCACCCTCTTATATTAATGGTAAAATTACTAATAGCTTATAGGCTCCTTCCGCAATAACTATAAAGTAAATTAAAACCTATATTTCTAAATCCCTTGGCCGTAGATATAGTATAATGACTAAGAGGTCTCTTCTATAATCTTGCTAGCTTTTTATATTGCTAGTTTAGGGTTACTCTCTAAGTAGCGGCTTAACTTTGGTTATAAAGCCATATGTTCTATCTAGGATAGAGAGTCTAACTAATAGAAATATTCTTAGAGATGATATTATAAGGCATACAACTTAATGGATATTACTTAGTTGGCTAATAGTAAGGAGGATAAAGTGGGCGATGTCTAGGGTATAGGCAGCTAGGTAAGAGCCAAAATACAAATGCCTTTTCTTAGGTAACTGAATTATTTCAAAATAAAAAAAGACCTAAGTGCTACTCTATATAAGTATTAAAACTTCTAGGAAGGCCTAAATGTTAGGTTAATATAGAACTATAGTCCTATAGGGCAGGTTTATATATATATATATATATAGTAATTTACTTAGATATAATCTAGAGAATACCTTCTATAACCTAGGAGTACTATTAAATCTACTTGTAAATAGTAGGATTTAAATATTTATATAGCTAGTTATAACCCCTGCTACTATCTATAATATAAGAGTGGGTGGCCCCTATGCAACTAATACTAACTGCGATTTTAAAGCTTAAATAGTATAGGTAAGGAAAGAAACGGTTAGAAGTAAGAGATAAATATAGTTAAATGTTATAAGTAGTTCTATATTTTATGGTTCTATGGGATAAGATATAGGTATATAGGTATCTTTAGCGCTCTATATAGCTTTCTAAGTGCAAGTGGAGACAGCACTGCTAGACCTTTATTCGCCCCAATCTCTAATAGAATGACACGCAAAAAACCAAGATGGAAGTAGCCATCTGTACTAAAATAAGACCGTATATGCACGCCATTGATAACTAAGAGTTAGCTACCTAGATACCGCCTAAGCGCCTTAATGCGCCTTCCGCATTTCAGCTCTCTTGTGCAATTGCGCGATGCTGAACCTATATACTAGGGTACCCTATACTCTAAGCGCTCGCATTATCTATATAATTAATGCCATTCTGCTTTAGTAAGTACTTGACCTTAACAGGGGTATTAAATTGCGTAAATGGAGCGCGTTGGTAAACCTATATAGCAATTTTAGTTAGCTGATGGTTTGATCTCTTCCACTTAGCAGTTAATAAGACTAGATCTTGAGCTTCTTTATCCCTCTAATATCTCCACTCCCTCTCTGTTAGAGGTGGCTCCCCTTTTATAGATTTATAATTTAGAGCTTGCCTCTTCTAGGAATTGTATGTCACATAACCCTATAATAAGTTAGCTGAAGGAAATTTGGTAAAAGGTAGTTCCTACTAGTGGCATAATCTTCTTATAAGTTGTATAAAAATGAGTCCCATATGCTGTATACTGGTATAAGTTGTCCATTGAAAAACAACCGCTACACGTTGGTCGACTTTCCAGCGCAGTCCTCTTTAAGCTACAACACCAAGGGGTATAAGGTCGAGGGAGTGAATTATATAAAGATTGATTCGTCTCATCCTTGGTTTCGGCCATGGTGGTCGCGAACTGATCAGGATCATTTGATATCTAGGTATTGTGGAGCTGACCAGGCTTGCCAATCATTTAATTCAATTCAATTAACGCCTCGAGTTGGTTGAATTGAAAGCTTTGTAAGCAGAGGGCTCAATTAATTGAATTGATTGAATTAATATTGCAACGGTTGCAACTGAATTCAACTGACGTAGTAGTTAGTAACTATCACGAGTCTTGGCATGGTGTTGATGCAGGAGGACCTACCTAGCGACGCCTAGATCGTTTTCTGCCGGCATTCCTTTCGCCCCTGCTTCAATATAGGCCTATCGCGAGTCTTGGCATGATGTTGAGTCACCTTCCTACCGTGTATGTCCTGCTCCTTCCTTCTACAGGCGCTTTAACTATCTATCTACTGTATCAATTATGCCTTCCTTGTCCCACGATCTTACCGCCATTGAAGCCCCAATTATATCAGGTCGTAGTCGTGCGCGATTAGCAGTGAGGAGCAAGCCTGTAAGGCTGAATATACGTTCGGGATCTAATGACATTGGTGGAATCGTCAGTAAATCGAGAGCCATGCGAGCAGTAGAAAAGGTTGAGGTATTATCTGACGCGTTAGAAGACATAGGGCGAATCTGGTAGTAAAACTCTGCTTTATGCGAAGACTTTGGCGTCAATATGGTGTAAATAACGGGTGATGCTCGGGTAAACCTTTTTTTAGTGAGGAACACTAATAAAAATAAGGTTTAGGCCATTACTGCATATAAACTTCAGAATATTTCTATAATATTAAAAGCTTCAATATTTTTCAATCAATTCAATTCAATCAGGACCTCTAGATTGAATGCGTTGCCAAGCCCGCGAGCTCTCAGTTGATTGAATTGATTAAGTCTTGGCATTTAATTCAATTCAATATTGAAGCCTTGCTGAATAATTGGCAAGCCTGGAGCTGACGGCTGTTGGATTACGCTCCCGCAAGAGAAGGCTACCCTAACCATATGCTACATAGCTATCTTTCTTTTCCGGCTGGGGCAACGGCATATACAAAAGTGGAAATTAGCCCCAAGGCGGAACACAGATCCCGCTAGAAGATCTGCATATAGGAGGCGTTGGTGGCTTCATTGGACTTGCTTATATATAAGCAAAGAGGCCTTGATGAATCACAGCGGCCCACCCTATTGTTGAGTCGCAACTTTCTTATATATGAGCAAAGAAGACTTAACAAATTAAAATGATTTCCACTTATAGATAATTGGACCACTCCCGCTTTCAAAGGCTTATTCTATTAGAGAGTCGCACCTTTCTTATATGTGAGAAAATAAAACTTGCCTTATATGAGTCTAGAGCAACTCTTTGTAGTTAATTTGTGCCCTTATATGAGAATTGTCTCTCTCCATAACCTAGGATAAAAGAAGTTATGTCGCCGATTAATTGTGTGGTCTTACTCTAGCTCCTTGGCTGCTTTAAACATATATAGAGATTATAGATCCCAGGCGTTTGTCTCTTAGCTACTATACTTTACTTCTCTTCTCTACTTTATGCTTAACTTAGAGAGTACACTTTCTAAATATCCTGGTATTATATTACTTGGGACTTGGAACACCCTATACGTTATATTAATAGTGCCATTTCTGCTCTTACGCCCCCTTTAACTAAATAGAAGGGTTTATTACGCTCTAGCACTCCATCTCCCCTCTATGGCCTATCTAAACGGCAGAGTCTAACACGGTCTGGTAGCCTAGCTCCTCCCTACTACAATTTAGCCAAATAGAAGCATTTACCGTACTTTACTACTCTACCTTATTCTCCCTACAACCTACCTAGCTAGGAGGATCTATTACACTCTATCTCCTATAGACCCCCTAAGGCCATTTAGGAACATTATATTCCACTAATCCTAAACTTGCTCCTTTCCTCTTAGGTATGCTCTACTTATGACCTTAAACTAGATCCTTAGCATTACCCTAAACCAGCTATACACTATATATTATTAAGTTTCTTTAAGGGCTACCAAGTCCGTAGGTTTTGTATATTTAGGTAAACTATATTACCTTCCTTAAAGTCCTATGCGGGAGCTTGTTTTTTATTTATATACCATTCCTATACTATTTAAGCGTATATTAATTTACTTTATAATAGTTCTATTAACTGCTTTATTTAATTAGCAAAGTTGTATATATTAATTAACTAAATCCATTTAATCGTGGGTCCTATTATATTAATTTTAGGCTATAGTTTAAATCTAAGTTAAGGGTTCTGTCTATAGATTGTATAGAATAGCGTTATACCTATTAATACGTTTATTATATTGTTTGCAGTAAACTTAGCTAAGGGTAGCTATTTTTCCTAGTTATTTTATAGGTAGGAGTAGTATATTTATAGATATTATTCTATAATTATGTTTATAATTTTAGTTTAACTATCTATCTCCAGATAGAATACAGTTAAAAGTTATATTTAAATACTTAATTGTTTATATAGGGCTTGCTAGAAATCTAAAATAAACTGGCTTTTATAGTTAGATATTATTAAGTTAGGAAGTCTATGTAGTTTAAAGATATACTTAATAAAATATTTAGCTACTAATATCGCATTAATTAAGTCTATGGGAATTATATATTGCATTTTTATAAGACAGTTAATAATTACTATAATATTTATAAACCCATTACTACTAGGCAGGTTAACTATAAAGTTAATTAAAATATTGCGCTATCTTTATATTAGAATTAGTAGCGGTTAAAGTACTCCTTACTTTTTTATATAAAAGGTCTTTCCACGCATATATATTCTATATACTTAAATGTATTTTTATATATAGTTATATATTATAGGCTAGTAGTATACTTATTAAATAATTTTATAAGTTTTTATATAGCTAGGATGCCCTACTATAGAGGAGTTGTGTATAAATTTAAGTATCTTAAATTGTAAAGGTTTGGAATTTGGAACTACCATCTTCTATTAATAGTATAATTGGTTGTTTTAAATCTTATATTTAGCAAGTATAATATTCTTATACTATTATTTTCTATTTAAATCGCTTTTATTACATCTATTATCTATATATTATTCTTATATTTGTATTCTATTAGCTTATTAATTTCTATTTTCTATTTATTAACTTCTAATTTATTTCTATTAAGTTTTGCATCTAGAAATATAGGATATAGTTTTTTAAAATATTTAGGAGGCAATAAGATCTATAATTAATTTATAATCTATTTATCTATAGCATTTATAGGTAGGTCCTATAATTGTTATATTAATATATATATTATTTATTGCTTAACGTCCAATTCGGATCCCTATTGGGCCCACGCGGACTACTCCTTATTTATATATAGGGAGAAAACTCTATTTAAGAAAACCCCGTAATCTATCTCCTTGCCTTTTGGGACTCGCCTACTTAGTGCCTGTAAGTTACTAGTAGTACTCTTCTACCTTACTTTTTGACCTCCTTGGGAACCACTACTGCCGTAATAAGCCTACGGACACGCTAGTATCGCAAACTTTACTCTACTACTGTAGAGTTATTAGGGGGCGCCTATAACTTGCCCCTTTATCCTCTATTACTATTTTCTTTATAACCTGGAACTAGTCTAGTATATTTTAGCTAATAAGCCACTGGGTGACCGCTTTAAGGCCTTTTTATATTAAGAGCAGTGTAGTATAGTTCTCTATACTAGCTACTAAAAGCATTGCTTCTTAGTTGGTGCATAGGGGGCATAATAGTATTATATGTTTTAGTGTCTATCTTAGCCAGCCATATTTATATCTTAGGCTACCTACTAGAACACCTACCTAGTAGAGCCAATCTTTTAGTCCTATTATTCCTGTTCTTAAGAGTGTTGCTATTATATTTTCTGCCTTTATTAGGCCTTTTTAGAGCCCTTAAGTGTTTACCCCCTATAGCGTTAACTATGCTATGGCTTGGGTTCCTCTTACCTAAGTTAGCCTCTATACCTTTAACTCCTATACGCCTCTCTAGCGTTGGTCTAACCAGTATTATATTGCGGTGGATGGTTTCCTAGTATTTCTTTATACTCTACTTTAGCTCCTTTCTCTCTTTTACTGTTATCTTTACTAGCCTCTTATACGTCTCCCTTTCTCCTCTATATAGGCCTGGGCCCTAAAGCAGTACTATTCTTCTTCTACTTTCTTCGCCTGTTTCTCCAATATATCTTCCCTACTTTAGGGTTGTTGGTTTATTCTCCTATAGGGCACCCTCAGGTCCCTCTATAGTTTATTTAGGCGTGTCTTAATATACTTTATAACATTAGAGTTACGTTTATTTTACGCCCTTTATATTGCAGCGGCTTTAATATATAGTTATAGGGGGGGGATATTAGCTTCCTTCTCTAGTAGTGCTATAGCCGTTTGCTTGTACCTGCCTATTATACTCTAAAGGCAGGCTGTTTGGACCTTTTAGAGTGGTTTAAGGAGTAATTTAAGGGGGCCTTTCTTAGTTTCTCTAATGGCCCAAACACTAGATCTATATGTTATAGTTAACTAGATAACTGCTATATATAATAGGCGTGACCTCTAAAAGCTTAGGCCCTATATAGAATTAATAATCCTAGATAATATAATATACTATACTTAGCCCTTATAGGCCGCTTGTACTGTATATACGCTCTACCGGAGCTTGCTATCTACTTATACTCCTAATACCCTTAGGCCCTGAACTGGTTGACCCCTAAAGCCTTAGATATAAATTATATACTAAAGATCTGCAGATTAGTTGCGTTTTCTTATAAAGTAGATTAGCTGGTATTTCTTTAGTAAGAATTGAACTCTATATTATCTTGCCTATTCTATATAGGTGTCGTGGGCTTTCTCTAGTGTTCTGCAATTCTCTGCGGCTATTGGCCCGTATATAATTAGGTTTATATTATTAATAAAGCCTATCCCCTAGGTCGCCCCTTCCTTAAAGGAGTTAAGCAGGTTACTTATAAAGAAGAGAAAGAGTATAGGTAAGAGGGGTAATCCTTATAGTATTTCTGTTATAACTATAATAGGGGGGCTCTGGTATCCGCTAAAGACTAGTAATATTTCTTTCTAGTCTATAAACCCTTAGATAAATTATATAATCTATTCTAGGAAGCCCTTTACCCTAAGGATATATAGGAGACGCTTATAGGGCATGTTATTATAGGCGCCACTAATATCTAGGCTAAGCATTAATACTATAAAGTCCCTTTATATCACCCATGCAGATTTAATGGTGGTAGTAAGTAGCGTAAGTGCTAATAATATTAAGCGGTTCTTTCTTGCCCCTATTTAGCTTTATAGTAGTAGGGCGTATTCCTTAGCCATATCTGCTATATAGTCTACTATTACCCTTTCTAAGATTTTGCTAAGGGTGTTTTCTAAGGTAATAGGGCAGTAGCTTTCTAGAACTAAGTAATCTACTTTACCTTCTTTTTATAGGATAACCGTTGTTATAGATCTTCTAAGTTATAGGTAGTAGCCTATAGTAAAGTATGCTCTGGCTATATCTATAAGCTAGGGTGCTATAAGTAGTCTATAGGTCTTTAAGGCCTTATTTAGAATCCTATCTGGTCCTAGTACTATATTATTTAAAAGGCGGCTAATAGTTCTAGCCATTTCCTCTGTTGTTATGTCGCTGTTAACCTATAGGTAAGTTACCGGTGTTTTACCTATAATGTTACTAAGGTCTGCTAAAGCTGGTTAGGGGAAGAACCTTTCTATAAGGATCTTTGCCTTTTTATTATTATTGTTAGTGGCCTATAATTCCCCTACTCTTTATAGGGGTGGTAGGTATAGGTCTTCTACTAGGCGCCCTACCTTTTTTTATACCCATTTTGCTATAGCCTAAAGGCCTTTATTATAGGGGAGGCTTAGGTTAAAAGCATACTTGTTTATAAACTATCTCTAGTTATTCCTTGCTTCTTTTTTTAGGGTATTCTTTAACTAGTTTCTTGTATCTTTATATTATCTCTTATCTTTAGGGTTATAGCTGCTTATATATTTCCTTCTTGCTTATTATTGGCTGGTAACAAGAACCGTATATTATACGGACTATACGTGTTGCGCATAGGGGCCTAGTTATAAGACTAGGCAGTACTCTTCTAGCCTATTTTTAATTGCTGCCTAGATCCTTTCTAGTCTACAGTTAATTTCCTTAGGGGTGGCTAATAAGCCTTACTTATTTAGTATTAGGTAGATTTCTTCTAGGTCTTAAAGTTGTTGTTTAACTATATTAAGGAAATTGTCTGTCTTAAGCTTCCTTATTGCGTATCTTTTGCTATTTAGTTATGCTTTAATATCTAGATCTAGCTATATCTAGATAAGAATATGGTCTAAAGTAAGTGCCTATTCTTCTTTAGGGTTACACCTTTTAAGTCTCTGGTATAGGCCTTCGTCTATAAATGTAAGGTTAATTATACTTCTAGCGGTGCCTTGTTGCTATATAGTTGCTCCTGGGGGGGGTGGCTAGCTTAAGGCCCTAGATATCTATAGCTCTTAATAAGCACTCTGCCTATTATTTAGCAGCAATATAGATACCCCCCTACTATAGGTGGTAGAGGTTTATATCTCCTAATAGAATAGACTTTGTGCCTTTAGTTTCTAGTAAGCTTATTACTAATATAATGTTCTTTATTTACGGGACCCCTTTAACCCTAGGGTTATATACATTAATAATTTGTACCGGTCCCCTATATATCTAGATTATTATAACTGTAATATCTAGGTTAACTGCCTGCTATAACTATAAGGATAGGCTGATAGCCTTACTAATTATAAAGCACACGTGTATGGCTGCTTTTGGTTCGTATAGGAGCTAGAATCCTTAGGGGCAGTATATTAATTATGTGTAGGTATTGTAGTATAGTTCTTATATAGTAAGGATATAGTATTTTTCTGGGTCTAGACTATCTAGTAGGGGCCTTATAAGATAGTGGTTTATATTACCACAGTTATATTATATAATAGATAGGTAGTAGACCCCTAGTAAGGGTCCTTTATCTCTTCTTTGTTTCTTATTTCTTCTATTTCTACTTTCTCTAAAATATTTAGAACTTCTGTCTCTTATATCTATACCTTAGTCCCTACTTATTTTATATAGAGCTTTCCGTTCCTGTGTCTTGTGTTTCTATTAACGCTTCTATATTTAAATCTATTATTGTCTCTAGTTCTTCCCTTGTTCTTATTGGTTAGCTATATGCTCTTTATAAGTTGGCTATGAATATTATATTTGCCGCGTTAAGTCTAATTCTTAATTATCCTGGTCTTAAGCTTGCTATAGCTGTCTATAAGGGTCTACCTATAGGGCGTCCTCTTTCTTGTATCCCCTGTAACCCTTATGTCCCTATTTGGTCTAGTGATATCACGCGGCGTTGCTTCTAGCCTATTAAGGCTTGGGATGGCTAGCCTAGCCCCCTAGTATTAAAGGTAGGAAATGCTAGAAAGGTACCTATGTCCTACTAGCTTATTACCTATTATTTCTATTTATATAACCTAGTGTGTAGTTGTTTCTATAGCTATTAAGCCCTTACCTTCCGTCTCCTATATTTAATATAGTCTTCTCTCTCCCATGCCTTATATATACTTTAGTGGCAGTTTACACATTTTATTTAGTCTTAATTTAAGTAGTGTCTTATATTATAGGGGCTTACACAGTGGCCATAGCACACCTATACTGCGCATGTGGATTAGGTGTGTCCCTATTATATATAGCAATAGCATTATTCTAGGCATAGTCTATGGTTATAGAGCCTTATATTATATATAAGGCCATTTATAATTATTCCTTTTTGGATAAGAAGTTTTTACATTCCTAGTATATATATGCTGACAATGAGGGAGCTATATATTTGTCTGGCGTCTCCCTGGTAAGTCTCTAGTAACCCTTATATCCTCTTATTATTCTTATTATATACTTGGTTTGTATTTTCCTAATAAAGCTATTAGATTTGGGTGATCTTAAGTCCTAGTATAAGGCGTTCCGTTTATCTTACTATCTTCTATATAATTGCTATATTATCCGCCTAGCGTCCCTTTTTTACCCTAAGGCTTATAGGAACCGCTGGGACTTTAACTAGGTAATCCTTATAGAGTACTTTTATACCAATATGTTCTTCTAGCCTATTCCCTACCCTTACGGCTTATTTCTTTGCCTGTTAATCCTTTAGGGTAACTCTAATATCTCCGCTCCTAAGGTGTTAGACTATAACAACGTTATAGACCTCTTTATAAATCTTTATAAGGACTTCTGTTTCTAATTATCCCCTAAGCCCCTCTACTTTTTCTATATTTAGTTATATTATAATTATATACCTAGTTGTTATCTTAAGGGGGGTGGGTTCCCTATGCTATAGAAGTATAGCTATGGCGGCCTAAATATGGTTCACCAGTAAGGGGGGGTTTTATTTATTTTTAATTTTACTTAGCCATTGGAGGATTTAATTAAGGGTTTGCTAGAGGGGCGCCTAAGGTTCGCTAGACTGGCGGAGCTATTCTACTAGCTACGTTAGATTGTTATAGCTAATAGTTACTCCTCTATAATTCTAGATACTAGACGCATCTAATAGGCTTTATATTTTGTTAAATGCCTTCTTAATAAAGGTGTTTCCGCTTTGTGGTATAGTATTCGCCCGTCTTTATTATGGAGGGCCATTACTGGGCGTGGTTCTGGCGGTCGCGCGCGAGTGCGAACTACTGTTGTTCGATGTGTGCCTCCCCTGCAATGCATGCATCTTAGGGGGATTCTCTGGGTGATTTTCAGGGTTCTTTTGGTTGGTTTTGGTCTTTTTGGGCCAGGTGCAGCAAGAGCTTGTTATATTAATATATTAGGCTTCTAATTAAGTTTACCTAATTAGTATATAATTTTAAAGTTAAATTATAAGAGGTATTTAGGCTAATTAATTTGGCGCTGCGTTAATTGCTTTATAGTTATAAAGTACTATGAGTTCTTGTGGTCTATTAACACGTATATTAGAAATAATAATTCTTTAAGCTTAAAACGCTATTATTTAAAACATTTAATAATTATAAGTAGTTCCTTATTATATATCTTATAGTTTAATTTAGTAGGGGTGAGTTTCTAGGAGAGAAAGGCTACTAGATGTAGCTTACTGTTCTTATTATATTGCGATAACACTCCCCCTAGCGCATAATTGGATAAGTTTGTTTTAATAATATATTTAAGGTTAAGGTTAAAGTGGGTAAGAATTAGAGTAGTTATAAAATAATATTTTAGGTTATTAAAAGCTTATTTATATTTAGTCGTCTATTTAAATTTTATATTCTTTTTTATTAGGTTTACTAATGGCTAAATGGTTTTTAAAAAGTAGTTAATAAATTATTAATAGAAATTTGTGAATTCTAGAAAATTTTAAATGTCTTATATATTGCTAGGGCTTTCTTAAGGTTTATTTTAATTCTATTATGGGATATTATTAAGCCTAAGTATATAACCTTGGAGGCGTAGAACTTGTATTTCTTAATATCGCATTATAGGCCTGTATTTTGTAGGCATTTAAGGACCATTCTAATATATTTCTAATGTTTAAAAGGTAAGGATAAGTGAATTAAGATATTGTTAATATATATAGTAATAAATATATTAAGGGATTTATAAAGTATATTATTAATATATTACTAAAACGTACTAAGACCATTCTTTATGCTAAATAGTATTACTAGGTATTTAAAGAGTCCCTATTACGTGTGAAAAGCTATATACTTCTTATCTCCTTTATATATACAGATTTTATTAAAGGTGGTAACTATATTAAGCTTTGTGAAGTACTATATCTTTACTAAATAGTTAAGCGTCTCTTAAATTAGGGGAATTAGATATTGGTTTTAAATTATAATTATATTTAGAGCTTAATAGTTAATATAGAATCTTAAGCCTCCTTCTAGCTTTTTAATAAATAGTATAGATAAGGTGAATGGAGATTAATTAGGGCGAATAAATCCTTTTTCTAGATGCTTGTTAAGGTATTATTACATTATAAGCAGTTCTTCTTATAATATACTATATAGTGGACCGAACTTTAGTATTATACTAGGCTTAAGTTCTATTTTAAAATCGTACTTATCTTAATATAGGGCTAGTTGGTCTATAAATCTTTTTTTAAACTTATTAATTAGATTATAGTACTCTTTAGATATAAAAGGTTAAGGGTTAGGATATTATTTTAGTTCTAGTGCTTTTTTAATATCTTCTATAGTTATAGCAAAGATTTTATAATTTTATCTTTTTGCTATTAAGATAAAGGTGTCGCTTATATTATATAAAATTTAAAAGGTTTTAATAAAACATCTTTGCATTCTTTACTATAATTAACAGTTATAGATTTATTATATTAGCTTCAGGTTTATAGCAAGGGCAATTTGTATTATATTATGTATTAGCGCTAGAAGAGCCTAGATACTTATACTCTTCCACCTTTTATCTTAAGGCGCAACTCAGCCCTAGGATAATTTGTTTTCCAAGTTAACTAAGGGTGAGATGCTTTATAGTATTTAAGTATAATTTATAGAGCGGGTATAAGTTAAGGAATAAGTATAACTTAAGGAATAGGTATAATTTGAGGAATAGGAGGAACTATAGCGGACCTTTTTAAAGGGGTAAGTTCGGCAATGCTTTTAAATATATCCTTTTTTACTGCATCTAAAGCATTCTCTATTTATAGCTTGAGTTCTTTATTTATTGGTTTCTAAGGGTGCGTAGGATTAAGTGGCATTAAGGTCTATAGGGTTGTATATAGAGCTTTTAGGTTTTAGAGACGGGTCGTGCTTTGGGGTATATACTGGTTTTATAGTATTTTAAATATAAGGTATAGTTAACTTTAGAGAATAAGTCTGTTTGTTATATTAAAGGTCCTTATTAATTTATTAATATATTATAGCAAATTTGGACAGGTCTTTTAACAGTTCTCTACTTACTAACTAGGCTCTAATCTTATCCAAAATAGCTTATTAAAGGGCAGCAACTCTAGCGGCTTTATTCTAATCTAGTTCGCCAATAAGGCCAAAAAATTCCAAAAAGAAATTGGTAAAGTCTTGGTTCCATTATTATAGGTTTTTAAGTTTAGTAATAGCTGTATATTCGCGGCTGGCGTTATTATACGTTTATTCTAGTAGAGAGATAAAGATTTTAAAATTAGTAAAAGTGCCGTTATAAAAGAATAGATCTATAGTACGTATAGCATTTTTGCTTAAATAAGACATTCCATAGCTAACCTTGCTAGCTTTAGTAGGGTATTAGTTATAGTTTACTAAAAGTTTAAGACGGCGCTTGGTTATAAAGGGACACAGGTTATTTTAATTTTTATTAAATATTAGAGGATTAGGGAGCTTTTTGGATTTTATAGCGGGTATTAAATTTGTTATAGATATGGGTTAAATTACTATTACTGGTTTAAAGTTCGCGTTTAAGGGGCTAGGCTCGGATATAGTTATATTAATTTTATTTATAGGTAGTATTAGGGTCTCTAATATAAGTGCTTTAACGTTATAGAGTTCTTTACGGAGTGCTTCTATTAATCATTAATACTAGGCTTTTTGTATAGCCCACTGCTAAGCTAAGGTATTAGTAAAGGACTATTATATTATGGCTAACTATTCCCTAACTAGGGATATAATACTTATAGTTATTAAAGGGGATTCGGGTTCGTTTGCCATTTTAATAGTAGTTGTTTTAATATAATGTAGTGTAAGGGCGCGAAGAGGCTTTAAGGAAGATTTAAAGAAATAATATAAATTCTATCTAAATCTAAGGGTATATAGCTCTTGCAGAGAATAAGACGTTGCATAAAAAAGAGAAAGGAATAACGAGAGAATTATATAATTAAATAGTTAGGGGTTTTGGTAGTTAATGCGTGCGTATATACGCACGTGGTCTTTGACGGACTTTGGTAGAATTTAATTAATCTGGCAGAACTTAGCAGAAGTCGATCAAGTTGGTAGAATTCGGTAGAATATAGTCAAAGCTTTAGAATTTATCTATTAAGTGTTTCACTAAGGCATTCCTACTATAACTGGGCTAGTCCCATTACACTTAGTAAGCTTAGACTAAGGAATTAATAACCCTGTTTTACGGATAATTTAATATCCGCTGCGCAGATATTTGCTAAACTACTTTTAAACAGGGATCAATTCCTTAGTCTAAGGGATTTTAGCGTATTTTATTAGGCTTACCAGCCAACCTTATATGGCAAGTAGTCACTAACTTTAACAAAATTAATCTATCCTTCTATAACACCTACATCCTTAAAACAGCACTAAATTAATTAGCAGTACCTACTGTATAATTAATAAACATATTAGCCCCGGCCACGTCTGCGTTATTAAGCAGAAAGCGCCGCCGAATAGTTAATAAGTCTATAATTAAACCGCCTGCCCCTACTATAAATACAACGCCAATCAACCCTTTAAGGCCCACGCCGATTCTAATAGATATGTCCGCTAAGCGGATATTAAGGCCTTCCACTAAAGAGGCTAAGATCCACATTATTGCAGAGCATTTATAGGACTAGGGATAGTCTTTTACCTAGCTATACGTAAAATAGCTAGAATATAATAGTAGTAGAAGATAGGGCTATAAGAGAAGGAAGGCTAGGGAGCTTATTAGCACCCTAATTGCTAATAATAACGTCTAAAGCGTAATAAAAGAGACAGACAAAGTCCATCCGATCCTAATTAGCTATATTATTAGCATTATTTATAAAGAGCTTTATAACCTATATAAGAATACTATAGTCTTTAGCCTATAGAACAAGGACCTAGAATTTAAAGACCTTAACCTTATATATAGTTATATCCTAATGCAGCAGCATGCTCCCTTACTATATTAGTTAATTAAAGGACTGTCTATACTAAGCAGAAAGGGTAGATAATAAGCTCCGCAATATAGACGAAATATTATAGTTACTTCCGTCTTCTTATTAAGACTTATAAGGAACTCCGCTAACTATTTTACCTGCCTACTTAGTCTTTATCTATAGGGCCTTGGTGTTAAACGCTAGTGCTATCTCTTCTTTATGGACTTAGGCTTATTAATAGATATTAGACGCTTAATAGTTAAAAGATAGCGTTAGCTAAGCGCTTTAAGGAAGATCATAGTACCAGATATAGATATACTAGCGCTAATAATATTAAAGATGGTAATTAAGTTAATATTCGCTTTTAATAATATCTGCATTATATACAATAATTTTAACTATCTTAAGTGGGCGCGGCACTAGGTAATTGGCGATACTAGCCTTTTTTACTTTTATACTACCAGGAAGATTATACGCGGACGTTATATACTCCCTAGTGGCCTTTAATAAAGTATACTAAATAAGCGTGCGGTCCTCCGCATAGAAGATATTGCTAAGGCCCTAGGAAATATATATAATAATATTTAAGCGCAGATCTTAATAAGTATTATTATAGGCACTATCTGGTACGCGTATCTAGCCACAGTAAATAGTCTATTTCAATCTAATTTGGACTATAAATATCTGCGTATACCTTAGCTTAAGATTCTAAAATCTATAACGATAACGTATATAATCCTAGGGCCCATTCTAGACAGCAAGGCATTAATTAGCGGCAATTATTGGGTTCTTAAGACTATTTTTTTAGAGTAGCTACACCTTAACCGTGATAAGAATTTTAAGGATTATCTGTTCCTTATATATGGCGACCAAAAGACTATAAAATATATCTGCGCCTGTAAGCGGGAGCAGACGGAGTTAGAATCCGCATATAACAGCTATAGGTAGGTGCTACCTATTCTAGGGCTTTAGCATCTGCGTCTAAACTTCCTATATATAATTATAAGGACTTTTTTTAGTGGCAAGAAGCACGCTTAGTAATATTTAACGCTTTACGCCTATATAAATTATCTTATACAAAGGAATATTACTATAGAGCGCGTTCCCTTCTATTATCTTAAGGAGCTAACACTCTACAGCTTTAACGCATATATTATGGCACTGTTTCTAATTAATATTTAGGACAAGTGTGACACTAAGACAGTAGGTAAGGTAGAAGACTATATAAGGAACCTAATAGCACTTAAAATTTAATCTTAGGATAGCGGACTTTTGGAGCTCTTGCTGCACCCGGCCCAAAAAGACCAAACCAACCAAAAGAACCCTGAAAAACACCCTGATAATCCCCTAAGATGCATACATCACAGGGGAGGCACAGGTGGAACGACGGTGGTACGCAGTCACGCGCAACCGCCAGACCCATACCCAACAATAGCCCCCCACAACAACAACAAGGACGGGCGAATACCCTACCAGAAAGCGGAAATACCCTAATTAAGAAGGCATCTGACAAAATACAAAGCCTATTGGACGTGTCTACTATCCGGAACTATAGGGGAGTATCTATTAGCTATTACGAACTAATACAGCTAGCAGAATAGCTCCAGTCTAGCAAACCTTAGGCGCCCCTCTAGCAACCCCTTAATTAAATCCTCCAACGGCTAAATAAAATTAAAGATAAATAAAACCCCCCCTAATAGGCGAACCGCACCTAGGCCGCCGTAGCTGCGCTCCCATAGCATAGGGAACCTACCCCCCTAAAGACAACAACTGGGTATACAATTACAATACGACCAAATATAGAAAAGGCAGAGGAACTTAGGGGATAATTAGAAACAGAAGTTCTTATAAAGATTTATAAGGAGGTCCACAACACCGTTACAGTCTAACACCTTAGGAGTGGAGACATTAGAGTTACCCTAAAGGACCAACAGGTAAAGGAACGGGCCGTAAGGGTAGGGGATAGGCTAGGAGAGCGTATTAGCATAAAAGTGCTTTATAAAGATTACCCAGTTAAAGTCCTATTGGTTCCCATAAGCCTTAGGGTAGAAAGGGGACGCTAGGCGGACAATACAGCAACTATATAGGAGATAGTAAAATAAACAGAATACCTTATACTAGGACTTATAATTACCCAGATCTAATAGCTTTAATAGGAAAATACAAACTAAGCATATAATAAGAATAATAAGAGGATATAAGGGGCGCTAGAGACTTGCTAGGAAAACAATAAATAAATGTATAGCTCCCTTATTATCAGCATATATATACTAGGAATGCAAAAACTTCTTATCCAAAAAGGAATAATTATAAATGGCCTTATATATAACACAAGGCTCTACAACTATAGACTACGCCTAGAACAATATTATTGTTGTGCATAATAGGGATACACCTAATCCACATATACAGTACAGGTGTGCTATGGCCACTATATAGGCCCCTATAATACAAGACAATATATAAATTAAGACTAAATAAAATGCGCGAACTGTTACCGAAGTATATATAAGGCGTAGGAGAGAAAAGACTGCATTAAATATAGAAGATAGAAGGAAAGGGCTTAACAGCTATAGGAACAACTACACGCTAGGTTATATAAATAGAAACAATAGGTAATAAGCTAGGGGGACGTAGGTGTCTTCCTAGTGTTTCCTACCTTTAATACTAGGGGGCTAAGCCAGCTATCCCAAGCCTTAACGGGCCAAAAGCAACGCTGTATAATATTACTAGACTAAACAGGGATATAAGGGATATATAAAACACAAGGGAGAGAACACCTAGTAGGAAGACCCCTATAGACTACTACAGCAAGTTTAAGGCCGGGATAATTAAGAATTAGATTTAACGCGGTAAATATAATATATGTAGCTAGCTTATAAGGGGTATATAGCCAACTAGCGAGAACGGGGGAAAAACTAAAGGCAATAATAAACTTAGATTTAGAAAGGCTAGTAGGAACACAAAATATAGGAATAGAAAGCTTTATATAAAATAAGTAGTAGCCAGGGAGTAAATACAGGAGATAGAAGTCCTAAATATTTTAGAGAAAGTAGAAACGGAAGAAGTAAGGAGTAAAGGAGAGGCAAAGGACCCCCACTAGGGGTCCACTACTTAACCATTATATAGTATAACTGCGGCAATACGAACCACCGTCTAGTAAGGCCCTTACTAGACAGTCTAGACCTAGAAAAACACTATATTCTTGCCATATAAGAGCCGTATTACAATACCTATATATAATTAATATACTGCCCCTAAGAATTCCAGCTCCTATATAAACCAAAAGCAGCCACACACGTATGCTTTATAATTAGCAAAAATATCAGCCTTACCTTATGGTCATAGCAGGCAGTTAACCTAGATATTATAGTTATAACCATCTAAACATATAGAGGACTAGTATAAATTATTAATGTCTATAACCCTAGGGTTGAAGGGGTAGCATAGATAGAGAATATTATATCTATAATAAGCTTGCTAGAAACTAAATACACGGAGTCCATCCTACTAGGAGATATAAACCTCTACCACCCATAGTAAGGGGGCATCTATATTGCTGCCGATTAACAGGTAGAGTGCCTACTAAGAGCTATAGATAACGGGGGCCTTAAGCTAGCTACCCCCCCAGGTGCAATTATATGGTAATAGAGTACTGCCAAAAGTACAATTAACCTTATAATTATGGACAAAAACCTATACCAGAGACTTAAAAGGTGCTCCCCTAAAAAAGAATAGGCACTTACCTTAAACCATATCCCTATCTAAATACAACTAGATCTAGACATTAAGGCGCAACCAAATAGTAAAAGATACGCAATAAGAAAGCTTAACGTAGATAGCTTCCTTAATATAATTAAATAACAACTCTAAGACCTAGAAGAAATCCACCTAATACTAAACAAGCGAGGCTTATTAGCTACCCCCAAGGAAATTAATTAAAGACTAGAAAGGATCTAGGCAGCAATTAAAAGTAGGCTAAAAGAGTACTGCCTAGTTTTAAAACCAGGCCCCTATACATAACACATATGGTCCACACAGTGCGCGGCCCTTATAGCCGGCCAATAATAAGTAAGGAGGAAATACACAAGCAGCCATAATTCTAAGGACGAGAGATAATATAAAGATATAAGAAACCAGCTAAAGAATACCCTAAGAAAAGAAGCAAGGAATAACTAGAGATGGTTTATAAACAAATATACTACTAATCCGAGTCTCCCCTATAACAAGGGCCTTTGGACCATAGCAAAATAGGTAAAGAAAAAGGTGGGACGCCTAGCAGAAGATCTATACCTACCACCCCTATAAAGAGCAGGCAAACTATAGGCTACAAGCAACAATAACAAGAAGGTAAAGATCCTTATAGAAAGATTTTTCCCTTAACTAGCTCCAGTAGACCTTAGCGATATTACTAGTAAAACACTAGTGACTTACCTAAGGGTTAACAGCGATATAACAACTAAAGAAATGGCCAGAACTATTAGCTGCCTCTTAAACAACATAGTACTAGGACCAGATAGGATTCTAAACAAAGCCCTAAAGACCTATGGACCACTTATAGCACCTTGGCTTGCAGACGTAGCCAAAGTATGCTTTATAATAGGCTACTACCCGCGACTTAGAAGATCCATAACAACGGTCATCTTACAAAAAGAAGGTAAAGTAGACTACTTAATCCTAGAAAACTACCGCCCTATTGCCTTAGAAAACACCCTAAGCAAGATCTTAGAAAAGGTTATAGCGGACTATATAGTAGACACGGTAGAGGAATACGCCCTACTACTATAAAGCTAAATAGGGGCAAGAAAGAATCGCTTAACACTATTAGCACTTATACTACTCGCTACTACTATTAAAACTACATAGGCTATGCGAAAGGACTTTATAGTATTAATACTTAGCCTAGATATTAGCGGCGCCTACAACAATATACCCTATAAGCGTCTCCTATATATCCTTAGGGTAAAGGGCTTCCCAGAATAGATCATTTAATTTATTTAAGAATTTATAGGCCAGAAAGAAACATTACTAGTCTTTAGCGGATACCAGAGCCCCCCTATTATAGTTATAATAGGAATACTATAAGGATTACCTCTATCGCCTATACTCTTCCTCTTCTTTGTAAGCAACCTGCTTAATACCTTTAAGAAAGGGGCGACCTAGGGGATAGGCTTTATTAATAACATAAACCTAATTACATATAGGCTAACAGCCGCAGAGAACTATAGGACACTAAAGAAAGCCTATAACACCTATATAGAATGGGCAAGATGACATAGAGTCCAATTCTCACTAGAGAAATACCAGCTAATCTATTTTATAAGAAAATATAACTAATCTATAGATCTTTAGCATACAATCCATATCTAAGGCTTTAGGGGTTAACCGGTTTAAGGCCTAAGGGTATTAGGAGTATGGGTAGATAGCAAGCTCTGGTAGAGCGCATATATAGCGCAAGCGGCCTATAAGGGCCAAGTATAGTATATCGCCATATCTAGGATCGTTAATTCTATATAGGGTCTATGCTTCTAGAGGTCACGCCTACTATATATAGCAGTTGTCTGGCTAACCATAACATATAGATCTAGCATTTGGGCCACTAGAGAAACTAAAAAAGGCCCCCATAAATCACTCCTTAAACCACTCCAAAAGGTCCAAACAGCCTGCCTTAGGAGTATAACAGGCGGGTATAAGCAAATGGCCACAGCACTGCTTAAGAAGGAAGCCAATATTCCCCCCCTATAACTATATATTAAAGCCAATGCAATGCAAAGGGTGCAAAAAAAACGCAACTTTAACGTTATAAAGTATATTAAGACACGCCTAAACAAACTATAGAGGGACCCTAGGGTGCCCTATAGGAAAAGGAACTAACAACCCTAAAGTAGAGAAGATATATTAGGAAAACAGGTAGAGAAAGCAGAAAAAGAATAGTGCGGCGCTAGGGCCCAGGCCTATATAGAGAAGAAAGGGAGACACGTAAGAGGCCAGCAAAGACAATAGTAAGGGAGAGAAAGGAGCCAAAGTAGAGTATAAAAGAGTACTAGAAAACCATCTACCGCAATATAATACTGGTTAGACTAATGCTGGAGAGACAAATAGAAGTTAAAGGTATAGAGGCAGACTTAGGCAAGGGGAACCCAAGCCGTAGCATAGGTAATACTATAGGGGGTAAATACCTAAGGGCTCCAAGAGGGCCTAACAAAGGCAGAAAATATAATAGCAACACTCTTAAGGACAGGAATAATAGGACTAAAAGATTGGCTTTACT
>Ga0307507_10002121_pt1 | contig 42713 bp, 15 predicted proteins | sample 7_EM_MG_FD_207223 | JGI IMG/M metagenome (GOLD analysis project Ga0307507, IMG submission 207223) | Populus trichocarpa ectomycorrhiza microbial communities from riparian zone in the Pacific Northwest, United States - 7_EM | ecosystem: Host-associated > Plants > Roots > Unclassified | place... | reverse complement strand
TTAAAGAAACAGCTAAACTAGTATAAGAATAAATAAAAAGGTACTATAATGCTAAGAGATCTAAGGGACCAGATCTTAAGGAGGGGGATAAAGTGTGGCTACTATATAAAAATTTTAAGAGTTGATAACTAAGTAAGAAGTTAGACTATATTAAACTAGGACCTTTTAAAGTTAAGTAAAGAATTTTATTAGTTACGTATAAGTTGAACCTATTAGCCAAAATAAAGATCTACCCTGTATAATATATTGTAATGCTAGAGCTAGTATACAGGAATATTAAGCCACCAGTTTATAAGGCAGATATATATAGAGGATAAAAGGAAGACAAATGGTAAGTTTTAAAGATTATTAGTTATAAGGATATAGATAACAAAACGTGGTACAAAGTAAAGTGGATAGGCTATAGTAAGACTACCTAGGAACTACTAAGCAACTTAAGAAACGCTATAGGAAAGGTATGGGAGTATTAGAAGAAAGCAGGTTAGGTAATATTAATAAGGAAGAATTGCTAAAGAATAAGTTACCTAAGGGGGACCTAAGAGGAGCAATTGCTGAGCTACTTGGAGTTATTTCCCTTATAGAAGGAGAGCCAGTTCTTTTATTACCTAGCTTAGATAAACCCTGTTAAACTAGTTTTTACTTCTTAGAATAAACCTTCTTACGAACACGTTTAAGACGTTAAAGATAAGTATAAGCTAAACATTAAGCTTTAAGGACGCGTGCGGACTCTTCTAAGGCATATTAAACCTTAAGTAGCGCAGAGGCCAGCTTACCATCAAGCTTTACAGTAGCAGATTAAACATAAAACCCTATAATAAGTTACTCAGGGAACTTAAAGACTGTTAAAAGTTATAGGACGCGCATACTTAGTGTTAGAAATAGAGCGAACGTCGCAGGACGATTAAATGTTTGCTTTGGTATACTTAGAGTAAGAGGAGGGTTGTTGGGACAAAGGACTTGCCATTATAACGCATACCAACCCCTCTTTAGCGCAATAAGAGCAAGGGATTGCCATTACCTCGCCCAGTAATAGTATGGAGGAAACCGTATAAAGGCGACGCTTAACCTAGGAAAGAGAAGAAGAAGCTTTAGGTATAATAAGCAAGGATATTAACCAGACTGATTAAACGGACATTATACCTCTAGTGGACGACTTGGAGATATTAGGGATCTTTAAGAATAAAGATAAAGAGGAGGGAGATAGTGTTACGGACGCTTTAAGTACGATGTTATGACTACTTGGAGAAGAGATGGCGGAAGCTAGTTGGTTAATATAGGTATAGTCTAGAATGGATCCAGTGGAACTATATAACGAGGAGTAGTAACCGAGGTTATATAGTATTAAACGTATTAACTGCGTTAAATAAGAGGGACGTTATGTTTAACACAGACAATATATACCTCACGTATAAGAGAGGATTTCTTAGGAGTATAGTTGTGTATTTAAAGGACCTTAGTCCCTACCGTAGATAGTTCTCTCCTTGTAGTAAATCTTAGAGTATAATTAGAGTTAATCTGTTGGGCAACCACTCCACCAGTTATTATTACGTTGTTAATTTGTTCTTACCTATATACCCAGCCCAATAATAGAACCCACCGTAGTTCCTACTACAAGGTTCCGTTACAATAACGCCGTTCTACGCAACCTATGGATAAGACTCTTAACTTGGATTTAAACTACGACCTAAAATTAATGCGACAGGACCTATAATTAAATAGATTTAGTTAATTAATGCGTATAACTTCGCTAATTGAATAAAGCAGTTAACGGAATTACTATAAAGTGAATTAACGTACGCTTAAACGGTATAGGAATGGTATATAAACAAAGGATAAGCTCCCGCGTGGGACTTTAAAGAAGGTAATATAGCTTACCTAAATACACGAAACATAAAGACTTAACGGCCCTTAAAGAAACTTAATTGGAAGTTTGCGGGCCTATACTAAATTAAAAAGAAACTAAGCCTATACACCTATAAGCTTAAACTGCTAACTAAGATAAAAATATACCTAATGTTTTATATAAGCTTGCTGCAACCTTTAAAAGGTAAACCTTTAACTTATAAAATGCCGCCACCACCTCCTATAATTATTGATAATGGTAACGGTTCTTACTTTATTAACTCAATTAATGATATATAATAGAAAAAACGATTTAAACGATTTAAACTTCTTATTAAGTGGAAAGGATATAAAACACAAACCTAGGAAACCTATAATTAGATTAAGGCCAACGCGCCTTCCTTGGTAAAAGAATTCTATAAGGACTATCCTTCGCGGCCTACTCTAGCTGGATGGACATAACATAAAGGCAAATAACTACCACCTAATATAAATACACGAAACTCGAATTTAAAAAGAACTTGAAATAAGTTACGACGTTTATAACGCGATTACGTAATATATAAGATATTAAGGAACTTTGACTAGCGGTTAAAGTTGTCTAATTGGTTAGATCTGCCTTGCCAAGACCACTACCCAACGCGAAAATATAATATGTAATAAAAAAATTATAAACTCTTAACTAAATTGAATTATTTTGAACCTTCGGTTAAAAGGGGGGGTACTGTAATAGGACTAGCCTAGTTATAGTAGGAATGTCTTAGTAAAATACTTAATAGATAAACTTGACGCCTTAATTGACTTCTGCCAAGTTCTGCCAGATTAATCGAATTCTACCAAAGTCTGTCTACGTGCGTATGTGCGCACGCATTGACCAAGACCCCTAACTATTTAATTACAAGATTCTCTGGTTATTCCTTTCTCTTTTTTACGCAACGTCTTGTTCTCTTCAAGAGCTATATATCCTTAGATTTAGATAGAATTTATATTGTTTCTTTAAATCTTCCCCAAAGCCTCTTCGCGCCCTTATACTAGGTAGGCTAGGTAGAAATCTTATAGCTTATAGGGAGAGTACTTAAAATTGGATATAGGGTACTATTCTAGATCTTTATTATAACCTACCTAGCTTATATAGTATTTTAAGGTACTTTAGTCCTTCTTAACTACTAAGATCTCTTTAACTTCCTATTCTTTATCCTCTACAATCTAAATTAGTAGTAGGGGATTGTTATACTATCTAGGTAATAGGTTATCTATAGCCTTCTACAGAGAGAAGATAGGGTAGATCTTTATTAACTCTAATAGCTTAACCTTAAAAGAGTGCCCTACCTTCTTAGGGATCTTATAGGGGCTAGCTATTTAGTAGTCTAGCTTATAGCTTAGCCTTTAGGTCTTTTAGTTCTTTATTAACACCTATACCTTACCTATAAGGGGACTTTATAAATAGGGGGCTATAAGGACACGATTATAGAATAGGATAGATTAATAAGAGAGACGAATCCTTAAGGAGGTAAGGCCTCTAGGATTATGGAGACTATATACTACAGGCATGTACCTTTAGCATATAACTGGTGACTAGCTAAGGGGTGTCCAGAGGTTGTCCTAAGGGCAACCTAAGGTGTCCGCAATAATATCCCTTATATTGCCCCCCCCTTCTTGCAGTTGGCCCCTAATTGCTATTACCTTACGGTAGAGAGATTATAAGGGCTTATCCCAGAAGGGGTTTGGAGAGATATTAGAGAGATATTGCTGTATATTATCTATCTATCTAACCCCTGCTTTAAACTCTTAAAAAACCTTAATAAGGGAAAAACATAACTAAAGAAAAGACGCGAGGATTGCTAGGAGACCCATTAAAAGCCTACTAGAAGTATGCCGGTAACTACCTAGGCTAATATAAGGATTTTTATACAACTCTATTTCTAAGCCTTTATACCAGTTTGCAATTAATTATAAATATTATAGGCAATTTGGTGTTCTAGTATAGTTCCATAGAACCTTTTAGTATAAGATTTAATATATAGAGCCTTAGCTTGCCGTCGTCTTTAACTTTTAAAATATTAATCTATAATCCTTTCTCGTTGGTTCTATGCTATATATTTGGCGTAGCTCTACTGCTTAGTAAATAGGATTAATCTATAATCCTTTCTCGTTGGTCCTATGCTATATATTTAGCGTAGCTCTACTGCTCAGTAAATAGAAGGGACACTTTATAATAGCGCCTCTAGCTATTATGCGGTTGTTAAAAACGTTTATAACATTAATTATTTAGGTATAATTTAACCTATATGCGTCTGTAATTAATATCTTAATTGCCTTCCCCAGCCATGTAATTAGTTTTTCTTATAAGGAGGTAATGGCTAAATAGCATATACGCGTGTTTCCTTCCTTCTAAATTGCGCTATTATAACGGAGTTATATCAGCAAGGTTGCGGCTATTTACTAAAAGGGTATTAGAAGGTAAAGTATAGAGACACCTTACTTATTAAGCTGCTCCTTTTCCTTAACACCTTACTTCCTATCATTAACCTTTATCCAAATTTAGACGTATCTTTAATATATTATTAAGATTTTCTTTTTTTCTATTATTAATTTAATATACCTCTTTATTCTCCTGCTAACTGCTCTTCTAAACCAATTCTATAGTATATTTTAGCCCTACCAATATATATAGAACCCCAACCTCCGCTGACCTATAACTAGTGCTGGTCCTACCTAAATGACTTTATATATACATCCTTAAAAGACCAGAAGTCTAATAAGAAGATTCTGGATGCTTGCAATAAGACCTACTATATAAGGTCCAACGCCTTCAGTCCTTATAACTAATGCATACATACCAAGAGCGGTAGTTGCATTAAGGTGAGCTTTTCTATCCTTAATAGGTTTCCCTTGCTAACTTTAGGCTTTAATATAGCCTAGGCCTAAGTAGCAACAATCCTTTAATATCCTTAACTACTATATCGCCTAGGCTCTTTCTTATTCTAGCGCTAATACTAAACATCTCAGTTAAATTTAAGACTATGCCATAGCCATTTACACCGCCTACAATTCCTAGTAAGCTAGCTAGTAAGGGAGTAAGGTTAGTATACTAAGGATAGGGTAAAGGATAGGGGTAATAAGAAGAAGGTTGTCGTCTACCATAAAAAGGAGTTTGCGTATATAGGTTAAGTTTTAAAAGAGCACAATATAATATAGTATTAGGTAGGTTACCCTTTGGGTACCTAGTAGATAGGTAACTAATGGTTACTATAGTAAGGTCTTGGTGGTTCTAAACTTTACTAGCCAGCTAACGTCTCTATTTATTCTAGGCTTAAGCACATTTTTATTAACTATAAGCTTATACCTTAGGAACTTCGTTAGTACTAGTTTGGGCCTAATATTAGTGTTAAGCGTTTAAGAATCTCTACTCTATCTACACCTTATCGGCCTACTTCTATTTTTATACCTATCTGTACTCCTATTAAGGGATCTAGATTTTATTCCCGTTAGCTATTACTTAATAGGCCAATAGATACTAATCCTACTCCTAAAAATAAGGCATAGTAGCTTTTAATTTAGGTATTTAGGATTGTTCTTATACATAGTAGCAATTAAGGATATTAACTAGTGCTTAGGAAGGCCTTACAAGGCATTTAGGAAGGCATAGAAACACTATTCCTAATATAGACTAATAAATAGAAATGCAATTCTAGCAAAATACCCTATTAATTTAATGCTATATACGTAAAAAGGCTAAGGACTTGTCCTGCCTTAGGCCATAGCCTTAATTAATCCTTATGGTTTCCAGAGTCTATCTATTTCATATCTAATTTAACCTATTTCTTACTCTTTGCGCAAGTCTTCTTTATAGGCTGCAATTTGTCGTTTTCAAAACGAATGAAAATCCTTAGCACGCAGATCCCCAATTTTTGCGCCTAAACTTCCGTGCAAAACCGTAAGATACCCCATTTCCACATTTAACACGCCTTATTGTCAATATAACTCCCTACCATTAGTTAGTAAGTTACTCGCCCCTTTGCCTTCTATTACTATATCCTTTATAACCCAAAATTGGTCTAGCACATTTTAGCTAATAAGCTATTGGGTAACCGCCTTAAGACCTTTTTATATTAAGAGTAGTGTATTATAGTTCTCTGTGCTAGCTACTAAGAGCATTACTTCTTGGTTAGTGCGTAAGGGGCATAGCAGTATTATATATTTTGGTGTCTGTCTTAGCCAGCTATATTTATATTTTAGGCTACCTACTAGGACACCTACCTAGTAGAGCTAATCTTTTAGTCCTATTATTCCTATTCTTAAGAGTATTGCTATTATATTTTCTACCTTTAATAGGCCTTCTTAGAGCCCTTAAGTGTTTACCCCCTATAGCGTTAACTATGCTACGGCTTAGGTTCCTCTTGCCTAAGTTAGCCTCTATACCTTTAACTTATATTCGCCTCTCTAGCGTTAGTCTAACCAGTATTATATTATAGTAGATAGTTTTCTAACGTTCTTTTATACTCTACTTTAGCTCCTTTCTCTCTCTTACTATTATCTTTACTAGCCTTTTACACGTCTCCCTTTCTCCTTTATATAGGCCTAGGCCCTAATATAGCACCATTATTCTTCTACTTTCTTTACCTATTTCTCTAATATATCTTCCCTACTTTAGGGTTATTGGTTTATTCTCCTATAGGGCACCCTAGGGTCCCTTTATAGTTTATTTAGGCGTATCTTAATATACTTTATAACATTAGAGTTACATTTATTTTACGCCCTTTATATTATAGCAGCTTTAATATATAGTTATAGGGGGGAAATATTGGCTTCCTTCTTAAGTAGTGCTATAGCCATATACTTATACCTACCTATTATGCTCTAGAGGTAGGCTATTTTAACCTTTTAGAGTAGTTTAAGGAGTAATTTAGGGGGGCCTTTTTTAGTTTCTTTAATGGCCCAAATACTAGATCTATATATTATGGTTGGCCGGATAACTGCTATATATAATAGGCGTAACTTCTAAAAGTATGGACCCCATATAGAATTAACGATCCTAGATAATGCAATATACTATACTTGGCCCTTATGGACCGCTTACGCCGTATATACGCTCTACTAGAGCTTACTATCTACCTATACTCCTAATACCCTTAGGCCCTAAACTAGTTAACCCCTAAAGCCTTAGATATAAATTATATACTAAAGATCTGCAGATTAGTTGCGTTTTCTTATAAAATAGATTAGCTAGTATTTCTCTGGTAAGAATTAGACTTTATGTCGTCTTGCCTATTCTATATAGGTATTATAGGCTCTCTCTAATATTCTGCAATTCTCTGTGGCTATTAGCCCGTATATAATTAGGTTTATATTATTAATAAAGCCTATTCCCTAGGTCGCCCCTTCTATAAAGAAGTTAAGTAGGTTGCTTATAAAAAAGAGAAAAAGAATAGGTAAGAGGGGTAATCCTTATAGTATTCCTATTGCAACTGCTATAGGGGGGCTCTAGTATCCACTAAAGACTAGTAATATTTCTTTCTGGCCTATAAACCCTTAAATAAATTATATAATCTATTCTAGAAAGCCCTTTACCCTAAAGATATATAGGAGGCGCTTATAGGGTATATTATTGTAGGCACCGCTAATATCTAGGCTAAGTATTAATACTATAAAGTCCCTTCGCATCGTCTATGCGGTTTTAATAGTGATAGTAAGTAGCGTAAGTGCTAATAGTGTTAAGCGGTTTTTTCTTGCCCCTATTTAGCTTTATGGTAGTAGGGCGTATTCCTTAGCCATATCTACTATATAGTCTGCTATTACCCTTTCTAAGATTTTATTAAAAGTGTTTTCTAAAGCAATAGGGCGGTAGCTTCCTAGGGTTAAGTAATCTACTTTGCCTTCTTTTTATAGAATAACCATTATTATAGCTCTACTAAGTTATAGGTAGTAGCCTATAGCAAAGTATACTCTGGCTATATCTATAAGCTAGGGTGCTATAAGTGGTCTATAGGTCTTTAAAGCCTTATTTAGAATCCTATCTAGTCCTAGTACTATATTATTTAAAAGGCGGCTAATAGTTCTGGCTATTTCCTCTATTATTATATTGCTGTTAACCTATAAGCAAGACACTAATGTTTTGCCTATAATATTACTAAAGTCTACTAGGGCCAGTTAGGGGAAGAACCTTTCTATAAGGATCTTTGCCTTCTTATTATTATTATTAGTGGCCTATAATTCCCCTGCTCTTTATAGGGGCGGTAAGTATAAGTCTTCTACTAAATACCCTATCTTTTTTTTTTACCCATTTTGCTATAGCCTAGAGGCCCTTATTATAGGGGAGGCTTGGGTTAGAAGTATACTTATTTATAAACTATCTCTAGTTATTCCTTACTTCTTTTTTTAGGGCATTCTTTAACTAGTTTCTTATATCTTTATATTATCTCTTATCTCTAGGGTTATAGCTACTTATATATTTCCTTCTTACTTATTATTGGCTAGTAATAAGAACCGCGTATTATATAGACCATGCGTGTTACGTATAGGGGCCTAGTTTTAAGACTAGGCAGTGCTCTTTTAGCCTATTTTTAATTACTACCTAGATCCTTTCTAGTTTTTGGTTAATTTCCTTAAGGGTAGCTATTAAGCCTCGCTTGTTTGGTATTGGGTAGATTTCTTCTAGGTCTTAAAGTTATTATTTAACTATTTTAAGAAAACCATCTATCTTAAGATTCCTTATTGCGTATCTTTTACTATTTAGTTGCGCCTTAATATCTAGATCTAGCTATATCTAGATAGGGATATAGTCTAAAGCAAGTACCTATTCTTTTTTAGGGTTATACCTTTTAAGTCTCTAGTATAGGCCTTTGTTTATAAATATAAGGTTAATTATACTTTTAGTAGTGCCTTATTACTATAATTACTTCTAGGGAGGTAGCCAGTTTAAGGCCCTAGATATTTATAGCTCTTAGTAAGTACTCTACCTATTATTTAGCAGTAATATAGATACCCCCCTACTATAGGTAATAGAGGTTTATATCTCCTAATGGGATAAACTCTATGTCTTTAGTTTCTAGTAAGCTTATTACTAATATAATATTCTCTGTTTATGGGACTCCTTTAACCCTAGGGTTATATATATTAATAATTTATACCGGTCCCCTATATATCTAGATTATTATAATTATAATATCTAGGTTAACTGCCTGCTATAACTATAAGGATAGGCTAATAGCCTTACTAGTTATAAAGCACACGCATATGGCTACTTTTAGTTTATATAGGAGCTAGAATCCTTAGGGGCAGTATGTTAATTATATATAGTTATTATAATATGGCTCTTATATAGCAAGGATATAGTATTTTTCTAGGTCTAGATTATTTAGTAGGGGCCTTACTAGACGGTGGTTTATATTGCTGCAGTTATACTATATAATAGATAGGTGGCGGACCCCTAGTAGAGGTCCTTTATCTCTCCTTTATTCCTTACTTCTTCTATTTCCACTTTCTCTAGGATTTTTAGAACTTCTATCTCTTATATCTACGCCCTAGTTGCTACTTATTTTACATAGAGCTTTTTATTCTAGTGTTTTATATTCCTACTAGCACTTCTATATCTAAATCTATTATTATCTCCAGTTCTTCCCCTAATCTTACTAGTTAGCTATATACCCTTTATTGGTTGGCTATAAATATTATATTTGCCGCGTTAAGTCTAATTCTTAATTATCCTAGTCGGCTTCCCAGAATGGATTATACAATTTGTTCAAGGGTTTATAGGCCAGAAAGAGACATTATTGGTCTTTAGTAGATACCAGAGCCCCCCTATCGCAGTTATAACAGGTATACCACAAGGATTACCTCTTTCGCCTATACTCTTCCTTTTCTTTGTAAGTAACTTACTTAACACCTTTAAGGAAGGGGCGACCTAGGGGATAGGCTTCGTTGACAACACAAACCTAATCACATACGGGCCAACAGCCGCAGAGAACTACAGAACACTAGAGAAAGCCTATAACACCTATATAGAATAGGCAAGACGACATAGAGTCTAATTCTTACCAGAGAAATACCAGCTAATCTATTTTATAAGAAAACGCAACTAATCTGCAGATCTTTAGCATATAATCTATATTTAAGGCTTTAGGGGTCAACCAGTTTAGGGCCTAAGGGTATTAGGAGTATAGGTAGACAGCAAGCTTTAGTGGAGCGTATATGCGGTATAAGCGGCCCGTAAGGGCCAAGCATAGTATATTGCATTATCTAGGATCGTTAATTCCATATAGGGTCCATACTTCCAGAGGTTACGCCTACTATACACAGCAGTTGTCCGGCTAACTATAACATATAGATCCAGTATTTGGGCTATTAGAGAAACCAAAAAGGGCCCCCCTAAATCACTCCTTAAACCACTCTAAAAGGTCTAAATAGCCTGCCTCTAGAGCATAATAGGTGGGTATAAGCGAACGGCCACAGCACTGCTTAAGAAGGAAGCCAATATTCCCCCCCTATAACTATATATTAAAGCCGCTGTAATATAAAGGGCGTAAAGTAAACGCAACTTTAATGTTATAAAGTATATTAAGACACGCCTAAATAAACTATAGAGGGACTCTAGGGCGCCTTATAGGAGAACAAACCAACAACCCTAAAGTAGGGAAGAGATATTGGAGAAACAGGTAAAGAAAGCAGAAGAAGAATAGTGCTACGTTAGGGCCCAGGCCTATATAGAGAAGGAAGGGAGACGTGTAAAAGGCTAGCAAAGATAATAGTAAGAAAGAGAAAGGAGCTAAAGTAGAGCATAAAAGAACGCTAGAAAACCATCTTCCGTAATATAATACTGGTTAGACCAACGCTGGAGAGGCGTATAGGAGTTAAAGATACAGAGGCTAACTTAGGCAAGAGAAACCTAAGCCATAGCATAGTTAACGCTATAGGAGGTAAATACTTAAGAGCTCCAAAAAGGCCTAATAAAGGCAGAAAATACAATAGCAACACTCTTAAGAATAGGGATAATAGGACTAAAAGATTGGCTTTACTAGGTAGGTGTTCTAGTAGGCAGCCCAAAATGCAAATATGGCTAGCTAAGACAGACACCAAAATATATAATACTGTTATGCCCCCTACGCACTAACTAAGAAGCTATACTCTTAGTAGCTAGCATAGAGAACTATAACACACTACTCTTAATATAAAAAGGTCTTAAGGCGGTTACCCAGTGGCTTATTAGCCAAAATATGCTAGACCAGTTTTGGGTTATAAGGGAAATGGTAATAGAAGGCAAAGGGGCGAGTAATAGGCGCCCCCTAATAACTCTATAGTAGTAGAGCAAAGTTTGCAATACTAGCACGTCCGTAGGCTTATTACGGCAGCAGTGGTTCCTAAGGAGGTCAAAAAGTAAGGTAGTTGTAGGAATCACGGTGGGGGGTTTTGGTTTCGATCGATTTCTTCTGTACTTTTTCCTCTTCTACTTCTATAGGTGGAATTTGATGGATCTCCTGAGCTCGCTTAGCTCACGTGGTCAACCCAATTGGTTACAAGCAACTGTGTCTACTATATTACAGAACCTTATTCAGACAGTAGTAGAGCACTATAGGTAACTCGTAGGCGCCTTATAGGCGAGTCCTAAAAGGTAGGGAGACGGATTATAGGGTTTTCTCAAAAGAGTTTTCTCCCTATATGTATATAAGGAGTAGTCCGCGTGGGCCCAATAGGGATCCGAATCGGACGTTAAGCAATAAATAATAATTATCCTAGTCTTAGGCTTACTATAGCTGTCTATAGGGGTCTTCCTATAGGGCGTCCTCTTTCTTATATCCCCTGTAACCCTTATATCTTTATTTAGTCTAGTAATACTACACGGCGTTACTTCTGGCCTATTAAGGCTTAGGATGGCTAGCCTAGCCCCCTAGTATTAAAGGTAGGAAACGCTAGGAAGGCACCTATATCCCCCTAGCTTATTGCCTATTATTTCTATTTATATTACCTAATATACAGTTATTCCCACGGCTATTAAGCCCTTACCTTTTATCTCCTATATTTAATGTAGTCTTCTCTCTCCTATACCTTATATATACTTTAGTAGCAGTTTACGCATTTTATTTAGTCTTAATTTAAGTAGTATTTTATATTATAGGGGCCTATATAGTGGCCACAGCATACCTATACTATGTATATAGATTAGGTGTAACCCCATTATATGCAGTAATAGTATTATTTTAGGCGTAGTCTATAATTATAGAGCCTTATATTGTATATAAGGCCATTTATAATTATTCCTTTTTAGATAAGGAGTTTTTATATTCTTAGCGTATATGTAAGAGTATATATATTAGGTCCCGCCGCGCTTGCGACAAGTTCGCAAGCACTCTTAGTCTTTTTGGCCGTATGGTGACGTGGAGGCGGGCCACGTTACAATTGTGCTTGCGAACTTACTAGAGCCAGCTGTAGGTCCGTCGACTGGTTGGGTCGTGGGTTCGACTCACGACGGTTGTGCCTCGCTCTGGTACAGTCTAACGCGCATCCGTGCGATAAGGCGTCGGTGAAGATTCCGATCGCTTACGTTACTGGGGACTAACTAATATGGTGATACTCTTGGCGTTTGATCCCTGTGGCCTAAACGGGCGCACAGAGGAATCCCTGCGAGCGCTCGAGGACGAGCGCCCCAGAGGAGAGGGCAATTGTAAGAGTATATATATTAGGTCCCGCCGCGCTTGTGACAAGTTCGCAAGCACTCTCAGTCTTTTTGGCCGTATGGCGACGTGGAGGCGGGCCACGTTACAGTATATGTGCTAATAATAAGGGAGCTATATATTTAAATAGTATCTCTTTAGCAAGTCTCTAGAGACCCTTATATCCTCTTATTATTCTTATTATATACTTAGTTTGCATTTTCCTATTAAAGCTATTAGATTTAGGTAATCTTAAGACCTAGTATAAGGTATTCCATTTATTTTACTATCTCCTATATAGTTACTGTATTATCTACCTAGCGTCCCTTTTCTACCCTAAGGCTTATAAGAACCGCTAGGACTTTAACTAAAAAATCTTATAGAGCACCTTTATGCTAATGCGTTCTCCTAGCCTGTCCCCTACCTTTATAGCTTATTTCTTTACCTATTAGTCCTTTAGGGTAACTCTAATATCTCCGCTCCTAAGGTATTAGACTATAACAGCATTGTAGACCTCTTTATAAATCTCTATAAGGACTTCTGTTTCTAATTATCCCCTAAGCCCCCCTACTTTTTCTATATTTAGTTATATTATAATTATATACCTAGTTATTATCTTAAGGGGGGTGGGTTCCCTATGCTATAGAAGTGTAGCTATAGCAGCCTAGGTGCGGTTTACTAGTAAGGGGGAGGTTTTATTTAATTTTAATTTTACTTATCCGTCGGAGGATTTATTTAAGGGTTTACTAAAGGGGCGCCTAAGGTTTGCTAGACTGGCGGAGCTATTCTACTAGCTATATTAGTTTGTTATAGCTAACGGTTACTCCCCCACAGTTCTAGATACTAGACGCGTCTAATAGGCTTTATATTTTGTTAGATGCCTTCTTAATAGAGATATTTCCGCTTTATAGTGTGGTATTCGCCCGTCTTTGTTGTGGAGTGTTATTGCTAGGCGTAGTTCTGGCGGTCGTGCGCGAGTGCGACCCACCGTCGTTTAACGTGTGCCTCCTCTAGTAAATAGCTACACTAAATACAACTGTTCGTAGTTAAGTAATTTATATTATTTAGCCTTAGTAGCGGGGTAGGTAGCTAGGATGCTTGGGTAGCCAGCTTGCTTATAAACTATATTATAGTAGCTAATACTAAAATTAAACAACTTTAAGAGCTGCCTAAAACTAGAGATACCATTATACCTAGTAATAAGTTATTAAATATCTAGAAACTTGCTATATTCCTAAAGGCCCTAGCCTAACATATAGTATTATTATTATTATAGTCCGTAAAGGTCGCGAACAACGATTTAATAACTATTACTTAATCGCCACTAGGTTAATATTGCCACTTAGTTAGTAATAGGTAATAAATAGGTAATAGAAATAGATAGTGAGATATATAATAGCAAGAAACAGGGTGGTGACTTATAAGGTAGTACTTAACAGTAACCTCGACGTTTAATAAAAGGGTAGTGTAGACAAATATCTTAAAAGGGCTGCTGAGGCGCTAGTAGTAAGCGAGCCAATAGTAGTACGGCAGAATATTATATAAGGAGGCTATTATCTTTGCGTATAATGCTTTTTACTTTAAAGTCTATACTCTAGTTGCTCTAGATTTCCTTACGTTAAATAATTCTATATAAGGTTCTGCAATTTTCGTACTAAAAAGTTACTTACACGCCGTTAATTTCTTTCTATTAAGTAAACCACTTAGTTACCTTCTCTCTTGCCATTTCCTCTTTTTAAGTCTCCATAATAGATATTTTCCCCTTTACCTCCACAGTTTCTTTATAGTAGTAACTAAATTCTAATTAGAGTCACTTATAAGTAGTAATACGGGTTACCTTATACTCTATATACTGCTTCTTTCTCAAACCCCCTTTTATATTTACTATATATAACTAGCTTAAAGTATTTATAAGCTCTGTTAATATAGGCCTTTAATAATTACTTATATTTAAAGGGGGTCTTTCCCTTATACTTTAAATACTGGCAACGAAATATCGACTGTTAATAATTTCTAATATAATCTTTTAACAAATCCTCGGTTTTAAAACCGATATTTCTTTTAATATAGTTTAAATATTTGCACTTAAAAGCTATAGTCTAAGGCCGAGATTAAGGGCTAAATAAAAGGTCTAGTTTTTATAATAGGTATATTTCTACAATAAAGTTATAGGGTGTAAAAAAATTTATTTACAGCCAAAATTAGCTAGGCAGCTTTTTGCTATCTTATAAAATTGCCCCCAGCCGCCATAGAATTCAATATCAATTCCATTATCCAAAATATTCGAGCCCAACACTCCTCGGCATCTAGGTCATATATAATAAGTATAATAAGCAGCATCTTTAAAACATCTTCGATATTAATTCCCTCGAGCAGGAATTTACTCACTATAAATGCTTCTCCCAGGGAGGTAAAGCCCCTCCTATTAGGGTTGCCTAGAGTTAGTATATTCTAATACTTAATATTAACAACGCTCTTATCTTTACTTTATTTAAGCTAATAGGATATTATATTAACCAAATTTTATACTCTGTTACATAGCGTGGCGAGGTATATAACTAGCGTGGTTGTTAATAATTTTATTATTAATTAACGCTATTATTAATAACCTATAAAAAAATTCTATTATTTAAAAATTTGTATAACAAATGGCTTTTAAGGCGGATTTATCTTATCTTGCACCTTTATTAACCGTGTCTGGCCGAGAAAGAACACCGTAAGCTCCTAAAATAGCATATAAGGTTTAACAATTGGTTATATGAGTCCGCTGCAATGACACAATCAATGGAGCCCGAATTCATTATTTAACGGGTATGTAACTCTTTTGGATGCGTTGAAAGCATACAAAGATATAAAGAGTCAACGTAGTGTACCGAACAAATTAGCAAATAAGTGACGACAGAAGTGAACGCAAATGACAGTAAACGCGACCCGCTGCCTTCAGCTCCATTACTATCGCATTTACGAACGCTCCCTTCTACCGTTCAACCATGAACCTATCTAACTGATAGGCTGCATCATATTCCTGAGTGATTCAATCCAAGCCGGGTTGACTATGCCCTGCTGCACTAACCATTGAACCAAATGGATAGTCCAGCCCTGACAATTCTCGACGACCTGGGCCTGAGAATCAGCTTGAGGAGGTGCAAGTTGGTGGGCGGCGGTCCAGATCTGATTGCGTTGTGTTTCGGTGACTATCCCAAGGTCGAATTGATCTTTGAAAGAGTCGGAGCCAAATATATTGATGTCCTGAGCGTGCAGGTGGTGCATGTGGACGACATCACCTTTAACTTGCATGACCATGCCTGTGCTAACACCTTCTTTGTATACAAAGAGCGACCAGTGCAGCGGTTCGCCGTCTGCTTGCTTTTGTCGAACCAAGCAGATCCTGTACACATCTTCGGCAGCGGGCGTTGCTTCTATCGCCTCCCATGCCTCAGTCCCTTTTCTGCGTTTGTGCGTTGGTGTTTGGCCATACATAAGATACTGCCAATTCCTGCGATCGACAATATGCTGTTGTGAGGACATCTAGAGCAAACACTAATGTTAGCACCGCTTCTCAGGGTTAAGTGATCTCACGTACCGTTGAGTAGAGTGTGCAATCGGATTTGTATATTTGGTGCTGTCTGGTATATTCTGACTGTTCATCGTTTTTGGTCGCGTTTAGGAATGTGTTCAGTGTTATAAGTATTTGGAAGTTAGTGGTTGCCTACACATGTTATATCTATGGAACCTTTCATGTAGTGTCATAAGCTTTGCGTTATTAGGTAGTTAACGAGGTGTTAAGTTTAGCTAGCAAACTTAACCGGATTTAATTTTAATACTTTCCTAGAGCTATTCAATTAAATTTTCAGCGCCAAGACCTAGAATAAGACCCGCCTCGCCGCGTTGATGCCTGAACGATCCCATTTCCGCGGGGCAGTACGATCCATCCAGGTCTGCCAGTCATTATCTATCGAGGGCTTCCAAATGTTGATATACTCCCAGTAGTCAGGATACCATCCAGCCCTTTCCCAGTCTAAGATACCCGTAATGCGATGGGTTTGGTCGACCATGATATTTCTTGGAGCTATATCGCCATGCGTAAAAACAGAGAGATTAGAACGTGGAAGCATAGCAGGCAAGTCCTCTGCATGCAGTCGGCCATTATGGTAAAGATAGCGCTGGTAGATGCGGGCTCGAACGGCGGTATCGTCTTTAAGAGGTGTAGGTGTAAAGACCATTGAGCTATCGGCCGCAACGTCGAACACGTGGCTCATGTCAGGAAATCGCTGACATATGCGCGCTTTCATTGTGGCGTCTTCAAGGAGGACGTCTGGAGGAGTTGAAATTTTGGAATTCCTAAGGTCATTAAGGAGGGGATCAAAGGTAGTGGACGTTCCATCGGCAGAGCATTGGAAAAGATAACTAAATTCTGGCTGTTTGGGGATTGTTCGTATCTTCGCAATAAGGTTCCAGATATCAATACAAACGCGCTCTTTCGTGTGTTCATCCAGTCCATCCCAAGAAGCATTAAGCGGGGAGCCCGATATTCGCGACATTGCCAAGATGCCAACTGAAGTAAAGTACGCTGAATCTTCAGGAAAGACTTTGGGGAGCGGCAAATCAGTGTATTTGGCTACGAGTTTCATGGCGACCTCTTCGTTCTCGCGCACTCGGGTGCCGTATTTAAAGACAGTGCCCCAATCATCAGCATATCTGTAGACTTCCGTGCCCTGTTGTCGCGAAATGTAGATTTTCTGAGGGACTGCTGCGCTTATTAGTAACTACTACTAAATTGATAGACCCTGTTTTTACTGACGAGCAGATGACATGGGAAGATGCTAATCGCAGAGCACACTTTCCCAGTGGACTGTAGTGATATACGACTGGCTTGTCTAGCAAAAGCACGAGGTTGAGGAGATACGGGTGCAAAGCAGTGTTCTCTAAGGGAGAATGTGTAGATGATTGCGCGAGGCTTGATCGCTACTCACGTGAGACATGTCGCTTGTAAGCGCACAACTTAAAAAGGGCTTAACGTTATCTCAGTAAGCGACTCAGCCGGCAATCAAGACAGTAAATCTCGCTAGTACTTAACTAGTATAGCTTTACCAGACCCTTGCTAGTATAATCGAATTAGGGTTAGTTAACAAAGCTATCTGGATTGCCGTCTGAGGGCCTTTGGTGCGAAAATATATAAGGGTCGACTCGAGACTGGTATCTCTCTCCTACCTTTTCTAATACCCTGCTTTTACCCTAAATAACGTATTTTTAAAAATCTAATCAATTATATAACTAAAGCTACTTTTTAAGAATATTTATATAAAAACCCTATGGTATAAAAGTAAGTTGTTAAAATTACAAGTAGAAAAACGTAAAGTGACTTTTTTAGGTTGACTTATAAGATTTAAAGCAACGAGTTTAGATAAAGTACGACCGACTGCCCATATCTAATATCCTATATAATATAACGTATTCCACCATCGAGCCGGCAGAACCATCGAGCCGGCAGATATTTCTTGGCATCGTGAACACCATATATAAAAAGTCACTTTACTCGTAACTATCTACAGAAGCTACGTACGACGTATTTGTATCGGATTCTATATCTTCTTCTTTATCTTTTTGGCACGTACGAGCGTTATGCCCAGTCTCTCCACAGTTCCCATAGTGCCGTTGAGCTGGTGGGGCTCTTTCTTGGTTACTACTACTACGAGCCTTCTTAGACGACTGAGACGCTGCCTGCACTTCAGAAGCTACGTACGATACCCCTATACTATACTCTATAGTCCCGCTAGTCTGAATTCGCTTTCTTTTACGTGCCTTACGCTTAGTTATCTCTGCCAATTGCTCTTCAAGCTCTCGTACGCGGGCCTCCATAAGTACATTTTTATGTAGCATTTCTTCGGCTCCTTTAATAAGCTTTGAGAAGCCTTCCTGGGCTGCTGTTGGTGATTGTATGAAGGAATTGCTTATAAGCTTCGATTGCGATCCAAATTCATATATATTACTTGGGGTCTTTAATTGCCATGGTGTTTCTAGTAGGGGTACTGGTGGTGGGGTATGTAATTGTACGTTAAGACGATTAAGGACAACCTGTGTGTTGATAGGAACTAGTCTAGATGCCTTAAAGGCCTTTTGACAGTTCTCTTTCCGAAATATGTTAAAAAAACGCGTGTTTAAAGGCTGGAAGGAAGCCTTCTTTGTTAATATGGTAGACGCGTTTACGTGCTAAGTCTTATACGCGCTATGAGTACTTCTGCTTTAATGGCGAGAAGCATACCACATTAAGTGGCTGGAGTATATGTGATGAATATGCAGGTATATAGAGTGTAAGGATCTTTCGTATAAGGCAGTAATCCTTAAAATCTTAATTAAGGTGGCTCTTATGGCCATCTAGAATAAGTAGCCTATATAACCCTACCTGACGCGTCTTTGTATGCTTATTGAAGTGCTTTAACCACTTAAGACTAAGCGCGTTATTTGTCCATCCATTCTTAGAGACTAAGAGCTTCCAATTGTATGGTATATCTGCCTCCTTGTACTATGTAGAGATATGGACGCGTCCTTTATAGATAATGAATGGTGGGGTTGCGTACCCAGCAGCGCAGATACTCTGGATAACTGTAACCCACTTCCAATCGCCTGGCTGTACGAGACTAGGCCTTGCACGTCTCTCTAAGCCTGTAACAACCTTCATAGAGCCAATTATACCTATCTGAAAGCCTGTCTCGTTGAAGTTGTGGATGTTGTCGTTGTGAACGCCGTACTTTGCCTTTGTGTCTCATACGAGCCTAAACCACGCGTTGATAATCTCTGGATCTTCCTGGAGTATTCTCTGGCGGTCCTTTGCTCGAGAAAATGCCATTTTAAGCTCCTCCGTACGAGACACGAATCGGTTAGGCCAGTTCTTGCCTACTGGTGTCCCACTACGCGTAGTTAAGAGTTTATCTGCCATATCTGCCACCTCACACAGCCGGGGCGGAAATCCTCGCGAATCGAGGTTAAGGATGTATCGTACGATCGTCTGCTCTTCAGTCATAGTGAGCTTCTGGCGATTAGGGCGTATTTTGGGTCAAAACGCGATTCCGTGAAGCCGATCATAGAGTCGCTAATGTTATACGTTAAAAGCCGCTGCAGCGCGTGGTATACTCCGAAATTGGCCTAAGGTATAGGCCTAAAGTGCTAGATTAATCCTGCCTTCTTGCTAAGATAGATTAGTATTATTTTGTTAATGCATTGCCTTTCGTATATAATGTTAGTTGTGCCAAGAAATATCTGCCGGCTCGATGGTTCTGCCGGCTCGATGGTGGAATACGTTAGCTATAACGTCATTATTTATTGCAATAGATAGAGAAGCTAAAGAGCTCCTACCTTATAGTATTTTTATAATAACTTAACGTTATAAAAGGGTCGAGGTACGGCAGTGAAAAAGGTAATTTTGGTGTATTTTTAATAAAATGCGACCGACTGCCCATATCTAATATTTTATATAATATAGCCACAACGTTGTTATTTAGTGCAATAGATAGAGAAGCTAAAGAGCTTTTACCTTGTAGTATTTTTATAATAACTAGACGTTATAAAAGGGTTAAGATACGGCAGTAAAAAAGGTGATTTTGACGCTGTATTTCTAGAGCCTCGCTTAGGCGCGACTTTGTTATAAAATTTTACGTAGCTAACGGCTTTATATTTTAATAAAAATCTAATTAATTATAGAAGAGACTAAGATAACTTACTTTATTAACTTATTAGATTAAATTAACGTTGTTAAGTAGTAAAATATATGTAAGAAAGGGTCTCCCATATAAAATCGCGATAATTTAAGTTAAGCCTCACCAAAACCCACACCATAGGCCCTCAGACGGCAGGGCAGACTTAAGGCTAGTAGACAGCTGATTGGTCAAAAAGGGGTGGCGTTTTTTAGATGGAGACTAGTGACACTTTGGTATTAGTGTGTCGGCCTTAAGCTCTGCCCTTGCCGTCTGAGTCGCTTACTGAGATAAGCTTAACGTGACCGGGAAGCGAGCCACCCCACGAAGCGAGCCACATGGCGTTGATGTAGAGAGAGAGAGAGTGTTGAATATTTGGTGATGACTTAGTATGCGCTTACGGTTCGGTGATCTTCACGGTTCGGTGATCAACTACGTTAAATGTATGAGGAAGATGTCCCTGGATATAAAAGTGAAAATGTGCGAAAACTTCCATACTACGAAACTGGCACACGTTTCACACACCCAGAAGCCTTTCCGCAGCTAGACGCCCTTGACGAGAAACTCGACATCTTCAACCTACACTTACACATTAGATGGGGCTGCGTGCCAAAGAAGCGCCTCCCGCGCCTCACCCGCATCTCGCTCATTACAACCGCCTCCATTGACTACCTCCATTGACCGCAAGGCAAGGTCAAAGCGACGGCCGCAGACCCGGACACCGACGTTACCACAATCCCAGACGACGACGACGACGACTACTCCCCTCCAATCCAACACCCGGACCCCCACCCCGCTTCACGCCCAGCGCGCCGCCCAGGCCCGACCCCAGCCGCCAGTTCGGCACCATCGACTCTCAGGCCTACCGCCGCATCCGCGCCGAGCATCCAGGCGCACGCAGGCTAGAGAGACCGGTGTCAGTGTCTCTGCCGCGCGCTACGGGTTCGGGACCGCGGTCTGTGGAGGCCGGGCGAGCGCGCGCTGCATCTGTCGTCGGGATGCCCTCATCGCGGCGCGTACGTGCAGCGGCGTGAAGAGGCGCGCTGAGGCTGAGGCTGAGGCTAAGCTGAAGCCCTACCATCCGCCTCTGGCTCCGTGTCTAAGAAGGCGAGAACGGCGAAGGCGGCTCCGGGTGGGGTTGCACGAGAAGAAGAGGCACGCCGACCCGCGCGCAGGTCCTCTGCGTCTTTAAAGAGGGAGCCGCGAAGGTTAAACGTCGCGGGTAGGCTGATTCGGGGATTGGGGAGGCGGATGTTGAGGAGTTGGAGGCTTCGGCCGTGGGGCATGTGGGATCGAGGGGACGAGGGGTTAGAGGGCTGTTGAGGGGTAGTGTTGAGGAATTGGTGGGGTTGGATTTGGAGGCGCTGGCGAGGTGGGTGGAAGAATGAAGGGGAAAGGTCGGTTTAAGGGAAGAAGAGTATGATTAAGAGAATGGTGGTGTGCTTGAGTGTATTTCGCAGTGATTTCTCTGGATTTTGAAGTCTTCTGATCGGTTTTTGCCTGGTGGTTATGAGGATTATAAAGAATTTTATGCAGAGATACCTTTCAGAAGTTGTCTCTGCTCAAGAGCCTCATATCATGCTACGTAACCGGCGCTCGCAACCAACGTCTGAAAGGATCGTGAGCGTTTGGGAATTGATATATGCCTGAATTGCCCTTTGGATGTCTGCGCGAAAATATTCATTATCTAACTGGTTGATAGCCTTAGGCTGGGTTGGGCTGCCCGATTAATGTCTCGAGTACGCTAAGATTGCAGTGCAAACAAGGTATGGTAGGACACGGCGTCGCTAACTAGCCTAACTAAGGTGTGCTAGCTAAAACAGGACGGCTAAATTCGCACCAATCAAAAATCGTTACCTTAGCAAGCTCAGACCATAGAATCAATTAGTGGACATACGTATATCCGTAAGCGGATAACGCTAACCTTTTTTGTTAAAAAGTTAATTCTATGGTATATGAGGCCCGGCTTATCCTTGGTTAGCTGGGAAATTACATGTTTAGCCAGCCACTTGGGTTAGATTCGAGGATCTCTATAGCGCCACGAGCGCCAAGCTGTAAAAATACGCGTATTAGGGACACCTGCTGATTAAGCCGCTAATGGACGCCAACCATATGGTAATTAGGGCCATTAGGGCCTTAAGTATATATAAGAAAGTCCTCCCTACCTAATCCTTAATCGCGGTAGCACGTCTACTATTATACCTACTATATAAAATAGTGCTAACTAACTGCATAGAGGTTAATGTTACTAATAATGCCGAATTACGCGCTAACGCGTAGCATGTCCTTGCCCTTACGCGTGCCACTAGGCCTAAGAATATATCTTTAATATATAAACTAAAGTAGAGAGAGTTTAAGGTAAGAAGAATATAATACCCCTATTACGCCCCGCAGCTAATATATTATCTAGCTTTAGGCCTTCTATAAATAGAAGCAGTACTATAACAGTAATACTATTATAGAGGATAAGCTACTTCTCTTTTTTATTAAGGAGGTTATAGCCCAGCCCTTAAAAGGGAAGAGTTATAAAGCCAATAGTAATATACCTTAAGAGGAGATGCGTCTTTTATAGCGGTTAGTTTATAGCTATATTACCGCTCTAATAAACCTTTATTAGATGCAGAAAGCTATAAGAATAAATAGCTACTTATCTCTATAGGAGGATAGCGTTAGGGAGTACCTAAAGATGCTATAGTAGAGGGACGCGCAGTTTAAAAAAGAGTAGTTTGCTAATAAGGGCAGAGATACCCTCCTTAACGGCTATACTAAGGAGGAGTTTTAGAGTATCTGCTATAAGCTTTAGACTAGGGGCGCTATCTTATTCCTAAAGTACTACTTTTATACGCTTATTAATATCCTACTAGGCCACTATATACTTACCTACAGCGGTAATAGATACTCTGCTAAGATCTTAGATCTATTTACCTTTAAGTTTAAGGGTAAAGGCCCTATACGCTATATACCCTTAATATTTACTATATATATAGGCAAGTAGAACTAGTATAGCTGTTTTAAAACTATTGGGGCCCTATAGAACAGGAAACCGCTTATTTATATACTTAGCGGGCTAGCCTTCTATCTCCTATACTGCTAAGATCTTAGTATTAGGCTATTTCTAGACTTTAGTAGGCGCTTAATATAGTATAATATATGCCTAATTAAGAGTAGTATAAAAGACTATAAGGCGGCTCTCTTATATAACTTATAGTAAGATTGGGTTATAAAGGCCTTTTAGTATATTAGCGTCTTCTTAGAGAAGAAGATATATATTAGGTAGAGCGCTGGCGCTAAGACAGTAGAGCTAAAGGATGTTAGTAAGGACTAGATTTAACACACTAGGAGGTAAAACTAAGAGTAGATAGTAGGCTGTTACTTAAACTCTCTTCTATAAGAGTTTATAAGGTTAATAATAGGGCACCCCTTATAGATAGGCTGCTTTAAAATCTATTATGCGGATATTATACCGCCTAATGCGCTGCTATTAATAATATAGCCTAAACTAGACAAATAGAAGGGCTGTTTTGGCCTATAGCTATACTAAATTAATAACTTTACCGCTATAAGGGTTATAAGCCTTCTTTTTTACCTCTATAAGGTTATTCTATAGGACTTAGTAGCCCCCTATAAGATATTCCTAAGCTATCTAGTATAGAGCCACCCTATTTTTTAGTATAAGGTATATAAGGCCTTTATATAGAAGCTAAAGCTCTACCTATAGAAAGAAAGGAGCCTAAACTAGCTATTAATTCTCTATTAGGCTATACTGCTCCTTCCTAACTAATTAAAGGCTTTATATACTAAAAATAAGTAGACAGCTAGTAAGGTTAAGGGCTTATTAGACTATTTAGATAAGTCCTAAAAAGCCTAGTTTTTATAGCTTTAACTACTAATATTTAGAGGCCTTATATTTAACTAAAACCCCCTTTAGCTATAGCAGTAGTATACTAGTCTATTAACCCCCCACGTCCGCCTATAGAAGTAGCCCCTTTAGCTCTATCTATTACAGAATTTAGTAGATATATATCTGCTTAAACAAGCACTATAGGCTCTCCTTCCTATATAGCTTTACCGCTACTACTACTATAGCCGCTACTACTACTGCCGTAACTAAAGCCGTAGTCCTAGTTAGAGTCTAGGTCTAGGTCTCCTCCTATATACTATATAAGCTATATAATAAACTCTATATAGGCCCTTTGGCGTAAGTAGACTAAAGGGCTAGGGGGTAATCCTTTTATAGTAGCACTAGATTCTAAATAGGGTAGTAAATAGCGGGCTAGCTAGCAGAAAAAAGTTTAATAGTACTTCTTATAGCTTAAGGTTATTAAAGAGATTAAGCGGGTTATATAGGCCTAGAAGGTTAGTAAGGAGGTAGCTATATAGTAGGTTAATCTATAGTAAGAGTAGATATAGTACTTATTAGATTAGCTTTATAAACGGCTTTAAGCGGGTAGAAAAGCTTTAAAATAGGTATATATATTATTTATATCTAAATTCTAATAAGTTTTATTAAAGCCTTTATCTATAGCCCCCTAGGGGCTTATTTTAGTGCAATATAAGTTTAATAGGGTGCTTTAGGGTGCTTTATAATAGCAGCGCGCAACTTAAAACGCGAATAGCTCTATTAACCTATAGCCGATTTTTGCTATTCTAGTATAAGCAGAAAGCGCTTAGTAGGCTCTACGCATAGGGCTTAACGGGTGTTGAAAAAGTAGCGTTACTAGCGATTAAAATTCAACTGTAGATATAGGGCAACCTCTACAGTTACTGAACGCACGGGCCCCCTTGCCTGCGTAATTATGACTTAGCCGCGGATTTAGCTATATAAATGCAACTGTGCATATACTATTGGTCTGAGGGACTTTTGTAAGGTTTCTTAGGCGATCTAACTTGTTTTATACGTAGAGCAGTTACCTTTTTCAACGAAATTAATCTACACCCCCACAATAGCTATTATCTCAGAAATACCGTTAAATTAATTGGCAGAAGCAGCTCTATAATCGACAAGTATATTTACTCCGTACGCCTCCACGATATCTAGTAGAAAGCGCCGCCGAATGGGCGATTCGCCTACTTAGGGTCTGCACCAAGCTCCGCACAAAGCTCTGCGTACGGAGGGTCTGCACGAAGTTTTGCATGAAGCCCTGCACGAAGGTCTGCGTACGGAGACTCTGCACGAAGCTTTGCACGAAGGTCTGCACGAAGCTTTGCACAAAACTATGCACGAAGCTTTACACGAAGGTCTGCACGAAGGTCTGCACGAAGCTTTACACGAAGCTCTGCACGAGGCTTTGCACTAAGCTCTGCTCGAAGCTCTGCTCGAAGCTCTGCACAAGGCTCTACTCAGGGCTTTGCACGAGGCTCTACTCGAAGCTCTGCATGAAGAGACCCGTAGTACAATTAAGGACGCTGCAGATATCTATTTAGCTGGCGTTTAATAAAACTATATATAGAGGTTTACGCTTTTAACAACGCTTTTTTTTTAACGAAAATAATTATAAGACCTGAAAATACCTAAGTAATAAAAATAATATATTCTAAAAGCCTAGGTTCTGTTATATAATCGATTAACTTTGGGAAATGATATAAAATACTAGTGTTGAGTTATTTTAATATCCGCAACCTCCGCAACGCGGATATCGTTTACGCGGTTTACAAATCCTGCGAGAGTCCCTTAGACGTGATACTGGTGGTGCATTACAAACGTAGTTAGTTAGCTTGCGGACCGATTGAAAATCCTTATCTTGGTCCTAGACGATAATCTAATTATAAGCTGCTTATATAACTAATTAATTAGCTTATATTATTATTGTCTAGTATATGGTTCGGAAATTTGTTAGTCCCGCGCGCTAATTTGTATGTGATCCTTATATAAACTCACGCGCCATACTAATTTTTTAGCCATTAATTAACAATAAACTAATGTCTTTATAAACAATTGGCTAATGTTATGTTTTAGAACTTTATAGGGCGATTTTAACGCTGCTAAAATCATTATAAACGGCCCGGTAGTTACCACTATGTTTTACCTTAAATATTACCGCTAAAACGGTAAACATTTAGCTAGAGCCATTAACCATTATTAATTCTTAACGTTTAACCTCCTATATTAATATTTATAGTAGATAAACACCTAAATAGCTAATATATTGTATCTAGATTAATTCTATGCTTTATTACCTGCTTTATTACTCCTCCGCTGCCTATACTACCTAAATATTAACCTACAAACCCCCTACTAACTCCGTGTTTACCAATAAGCTATATAGCACTGTTTGGTATAAAGAAACGCTTAAAGGTCTTAATAAGGAAGCTAAAGGTTAGAAATACGCCCAGTATAGTATACAACTGTCCTTGTACTACTAGCGAGGTAGTAAATAATACTATTAGTATAGTAAACATCTTTAAAAAGCAACACTTTAATAGTAAGGCGTCTTAGTTACTAGTAGTAGATGGTAAAGTTTCTTAGTTACTACGGACAGACCTATAAATATCTTAACTCTTTACTAGCTTGGCCAGCTAGGATATACCTTAACTTTCTACTAGCTTGGCTAGTTAGGATATACTAAAGATACAGGTAGCTAAAGCTTAGAGAAAGATCTAAGATAAAAAGAAGCCTAATATAATAACTTAAGAACGAGATAATGCAATTTAGGATACTATATTACTGCTATACGGCAAGAAATTTAATATAAAAAATAAGTAGGTAACCTATATTCGGAGGCTAATCTATAATTATATTAATGTTATCTTTATTATATAAACTGGCTTTAGTAAAAGCCTTATTATATAAGTAATTTTAATCCTTTATAAAAATACTATATTGCTAGTATTTCTTCCTCTAAATAAGATTGCAAAAGAGTAAGTTTAAAAGGTTAATTAGATTGGTATAACGGGACTAGCCTAGTTACAGTAGGAATGTCTCGGTAAAACACTCGACAGATAAATTCCAACGCTTTAATTAAATTCTGCCAAATTCTGCCAAGTTGATCAAATTCTGCCAAATTCCACTAACTCAATTAAATTCCACCAAATTCCACTAACGTAATAGAATTTGGTCAAAACCTATTAAAATCCGCGTGTACTTGTGCCCACGCGTCTACTGCTAAGACTCCTAAATATTTAGTTACAAGCTTCCTATATTCCTTTCTCTTCTTTACGCAATGTCTTATTCTCTACAAGAGCTATATACCCTTAGGTTTAGATAGAATTTATATTATTCCTTTAAATCTTCCCTAAAGTCTCTTTGCGCCCTTATATTATATTATATTAATATAACCACTATTAAAATGGCAAACGACCTTAAATCCTATGCGTTAACTATGAGCATTATAACCCTAGTTAGGAAACAGTTAACTGCAATGCAAGAGGCCTTTATAGATGCTTTAGCTTAGCAGCGGGCTGCACTAGAAGCCTAGCATTAATAATTAATGGAAGCACTCTGCAAAAAACTCTATAACATCTAAACACTTATATTAGAGACCCTAATACCACCTATAAACAAAATTAATATAACTATATCTAAACCTAGCCCCTTAAACGCGAACTCTAAACCAGTAATAGTAACTTAACCCATATCTATAACAAATTTAATACCTATTATAAAATCTAAAAAGCTCCCTAATCCTCCAATGTTTAATAGAAATTAAAATAACCTACATCCCTTTGTAACCAAGCTCCATCTTAAACTTTTAATAAACTATAACTAATACCCTACTAAAGCCAGCAAGGTTAGCTATAGAATGTCTTGTTTAAGCAAAGACGCTATATATACTATAGATCCATTCTTCCATAACGGCACCTTTGTTAATTTTAAAATCTTTATCTCTCTGCTAGAATAAACGTATAATAACGCCAGCCGCGAATACACAGCTGTTACTAAACTTAAAAACTTATAATAACGGAACCAAGACTTTACTAGCTTCTTTTTAGAATTTTTAGGCCTTGTTAGTGAGCTAGATTAGAATAAAGCCGCTAGAGTCGCTGCCCTTTAATAAGCTATTTTGGATAAGATTAGAGCCTAGTTAGTAGGTAGAGAACTGCTAACAAACCTGTCTAAATTTGCTATAATATATTAACGAATTAATGAGGACCTTTAATACAATAAATAGACTTGTTCTCTGAAGTTAACTATACTTTACGTTTAAAACTCTATAAAACCAGTATATGCTTTAAGGCGTAATCCTTCTCTAAGACCCAAAAGCCCTATATATAACCCTATGGACCTTAATGCCACCTGATCCTATGCACCCTTGGGAACTAATAAATAAAGAACTTAAGCCATAAATGGAGAATGCTTCGGATGTGGTAAAAAGGGACATATCTAAAGGAATTGTTAAACTTACCCTTTTAAAAAGGTCCGCCGTAGTTCCTCCTAATCCTTAAATTATACCTATTCCTTAAGTTATACTTATTCTATAAATTACACTTAGTTGCTATAAAGCACCTTGCCTTTAGTTAACTTGGAAAATAAATCGTCCTAGGGCTAAGTTGTGCCTTAGGACTAAAAGTGGAAGAGTATAAGTATCTAGGCTCTTCTAGCGCTGATATATAATATAACTCCCTTAATATACTTAGCGAAATTTAAATACTTGGAAAATGGAAGGAAGTATAAATTCTTATAGACAGCGGAGCTACTAGTATAGGCTTTATTAATATAAACTATATAAAAACTTAACGCTTTAATTTAAAGAAACTTAATAAGCCCTAAGGCCTATAAGGCTTTAATAGTAAACCCTTAATATATAGCAAACTAACGCACTATACTCTTGTAAAATTATAGATAGGCAAATACCTTAAATATGTTTCCCTATTTATAATACCTTTAAAGCATTATAAGGTAATACTTAAATATAAATTGCCCTTGCTATAAGCCTTAAACCAAAATAATAAAACTATAACTGCTAATTATGGTAAATAATGTAAAGATGTTACGCTAAAACCTTTTAAAATTTGTATAATATAGGCCGCACTTTTTATCTTGTTAGTAAAAAGACAAGACTATAAAATCTTTGCTATAATAATGGAAGATATTAAGAAAGTGCTAGAACCGAAATAATATATTAACCCTTAACCCCTTATACCCAAAGAATACCACAATCTAATTAATGAATTTAAAAAGTAATTTGTAGACCAACTAGCCCCGTACTAAGATAAGCACGATTTTAAGATAGAACTTAAGCCTAGTATAACACTAAAGTTTGGTCCGCTATATGGTATATTATAAGAAGAACTGCTTATAATGCAATAATACCTTAACAAGCATCTAGAAAAAGGAGTTATTCGCCCTAGTTAATCTCTATTTACCTTACCTATACTATTTATTAGAAATCCAGGAGGAGGCTTAAGATTCTATATTAATTATTAAGCTCTAAATATAATTATGATTTAAAACTAATATTCAATTCCTCTAATTTAAGAGACGCTTAACTATTTAGTAAAGGTATAGTACTTTATAAAGCTTAATATAGTTACCGCCTTTAATAAAATCCGTATATATAAAGGAGATAAGAAGTATGCTGCTTTTTGTATATAATGGGGACTCTTTAAATACCTAGTAATGCTATTTAGTGTAAAAAACAGTCCTAGTATATTTTAGCAATACGTTAATAATACGCTTTGTGAATTCCTTAATGTATTTGTTACTATATATATTAATAATATCTTAATCTACTTATCCTTGCTTTCTAAATATTAGAAATATATTAGAATGGTCCTTAAACGCTTATAAGATATAGGCTTATAATGCGATATTAAGAAATATAAGTTCTACGTATCTAAAGTTATATACTTAGGCTTAATTATATCCTATAATAGAATTAAAATGGACCCTAAGAAAGTCGCTGCAATTATAAACTAGGAAAGCCCTAGCAATATATAAGACATTTAAGGATTTCTAGGATTTGCAAATTTCTATTAATAGTTTATTAACCACTTCTTAGAAATTGCCTAGCCATTAATAAACCTAACAAAGAAGAATATAAAATTTAAATAGACTGCTAAATATGAACGAGCTTTTAATAACTTAAAATATTGCTTTATAACTACCCTAATTCTCGCCTACTTTAACCCTAACCTTAAATATATTGTTAAAACGGACTTGTCTAATTATGCGCTAGGGGAAGTGTTGTTGCAATATAATAAGAACGGCGAGCTATATCTAGTAGCCTTTCTTTCCCGGAAACTTACCCCTACTAAATTAAACTATAAGATATATAATAAGGAACTGCTTGTGATTGTTAAATACTTTAAATAGTAGCGTCCTAAGCTTAAAGGATTGTTGTTTTTAATATATATATTAACAGACTATAAGAACCTATAGTACTTTATAACTATAAAGCAATTAATACAGCGCCAAATTTATTAGGCCGAATACCTCTTATAATTTAACTTTAAGATTATATACTAATTAGGTAAACTTAATTAGAAGCCTAATATATTAATATAATAATTATAAAACCTACCTATAAACGCTTTAGATAAACGGATTATAAATTAATTATGGATCTTATTGCCCCCTAAATATTTTAAAAAACTATATCCTATATTCCTAGATATAGAACTTAATAAAAATGAATTAGAAGTTAATAAATAGGAAATGGAAATTAATAAGCTAATAGAATATAAATATAAGAATAATATATAGATAATAGATGTAATAAAAGCAATTTAAACAGGAAAACAATAGTATAAGGATATTACACTCACTAAATGTAAAATTTAAAATAATTAATTGTACTATTAATAGAAGATGGTAGTTCCAAATTCCAAATCTTTAGAATTTAAGATACTTAATTTTATATATAACTCCCCTATAGTAGGGCATCTTAGCTGTATAAAGACTTATAAGATTGTTTAATAAGTATATTACTAGCCTATAATGCACAACTATATACAAAAATACGTTTAAGCATGTAGGATGTGTGTATATAGAAAAACCTCTTATATAAAGAAGTAAGAAGTATTTTAACCGCTACTAATTCTAATACAAAGATAGCGCGATATCTTAATTAACTTTATAGTTAACTTGCCTAGCAGTAATAGGTTTATAAATATTATAGTAGTCGTTAACTATCTTATAAAAATGCGATATATAATTCCTATAGACTTAATTAATGCGATATTAGTAGCTAAATGTTTTATTAAGTATGTCTTTAAGCTACACGGACTTCCTAACTTAATAATATCCAACTATAGAAGCTAGTTTGTTTTAGACTTCTAATAAGCCCTATATAAACAATTAAGTATTTAAATATAACTCTTAACTATATTTTATTTAGAGATAGATAGTTAAACTAAAATTGTAAACGCGATTATAGAATAATACCTATAAATATACTACTCCTACCTATAAGATAACTGGGAAAAATGGTTGCCTTTAGCTGAGTTTACTGCAAATAATATAATAAATATATTAACGGGCGTAACGCCGTTCTATGCAACCTATAGATAAGACCCTTAACTTGGATTTAAACTATAACCTAAAATCAATATAATAGGACCCACAATTAAACAGATTTAGTTAATTAATGTGTATAATTTTGCTAATTAAATAAAGTAGTTAATGGAACTATTATAAAGCAAATTAATGTACGCTTAAATAGTATAGGAATGGTATATAAATAAAGAATAAGCTCCTATATGGGACTATAAGAAAGGTGTTGGGAATAAAGGCAAGTAGTCACCATATAAGGCAAATTGCCATTATGGGTGGCAAGTTGCCGTCACGTGTCGCCGCGGCAGTAGCGTGGCGAGGAGCCTTAAGCTCCTTGCCCTCCCTAACATATACAAGAACAGAACAATTATTATACTATCTACGAACCGTAGCTACATGATATCACCTTATATAACCAACACTAATCAGTGGTTAACTTTACTGTTATACTATAGAACAGCTAGGTATCACTAAGAAGAGATAAGCCACTATACCAGTGCTACTTATACTAGAGGAAGCTGTCTTTTAAGGTTAGAACTGGTCCTAAACCTTAAATAGAACTCTTCCACGAATCTAAGGATTTAAAGGCTAGAACTAGTCCTAAGCCTTTCTAAGATTACAGATTCTTGCGTCTATTACACAGAACAACACGCTTTACGAGTCTTCGCGATTTAAGGCCAGAACTGGTCCTGAGCCCTATAACCGCAAATACATATTACAAACGCGTACTAAACGATAAACGCGTACTAAATGACAAATATACATTATGAACGCGTACCAAATAACAATCCCTATACTAATAACACTTCCCTCCCTCTGAAAACATGGCTATGCCTGCTTTAAATAACTGGAAAGACTCCTTACTACTAGGGGTAGCTAAGCACGCAAAACTTATTAATAAAGATTGGGACGAATTCGCCTTTAATATAACAACTTATACCGTAAAACAAGTTAACGGCTTTCTCCTACACTATATTATATTCTACTGAAATAGATACTACGCCAATTCACAACTATGGGAGTATTTTAGGGAGGATTTTATAGGATGGACTACTGATACCTAGGCACTTAGCAATGTTAATATTTTTTAGGATTTTTAAGACTTCCTCTATAGGAATAGGATATATATTACTAAGAACAGTAACCCAATTACTAGTAATATTTAGGCCGTTATTACTAGTATAGAAGAACCAATATGGACGGAAGCTAAGATTATATATTAACTACGGAAACCTAAAAACAACCCATATTCTTTAGAAGGCAACTTTAATTTGTATTAAAACCCCTAGAACGCTAACCCCCTACCTAAAGCTGCTCTCCCACCTAAAGGTGCCCTCCTACTTAAAGTTACTCCACCTCTACCTTCTCCACTCCAGCCAACTGGTAAGCCTTTACTATAAGAAGTTACAAATCTGATAAAGGTATATTCGGATAAAGAAAAGAAGTTTAGAGGAGAACTATATAATATGCTTAGAGTAAAACTATAGGTCTTCTATAACTGTTGCAATAAGGTTAGAATTTAACGCCACTAGTACTACTATACTTTCTCCATTATATTAAAGGGATGGGCAGCGACATTCTATTACGACCATATTGTGGGTAAAAACTATAGCTTTAACATAATGCTTTAGCTTACTAGAGCTTACTTTAAGACCAATAAAAATTGCTAACTTTATATATCTAAATAGCGGGAGACTATATTTTAGAGAGTTATTGCTTCTAACCCAACAAAGACTCGTTTAGAGTGCCTTTAATTACTTTTTAATAAACTTTAGAAAATCTAATGTGGCCTTACCAAAACTTACCAAAATAAGAACAGCCTAAGGGACTAGGTTATCTTAGCATACCATAGCGTTCCTAAGTGTAACTTGGCGCTATATAAACCTATAGATACGTTTAAAGGAGTATATACTAAGCTACGCTTTGCTATAGGTACTGTAATGTAAACATAAGAATCTTAACAGTTTTATACCGAAAACCCTACCTAACTAAGTATTCCCAACTAATATAATTATAACTGGACTGATCAAATATATAGTGGCTATAGTAGGGAATACAGAAGAGGGTATAATTAACGTTAACTATAAGGCAACTATAGAGGTCCCAGTAGAGGTTCATTTTGAAGTAATTACTAGAAGAAGTACTATATTTGTAAGAAGCCAAATTGCTAGTTAACTAGACACTCCCTTAATAAGCAAAAAGAGGCATATAACAAGTTCCGTTAAAGTGTAAAAAACGTTAGAAATTGTAAAGTCACTATAGCCTACTTCTAAAGCTTCCTAGTTTAATACGAAGGTGTAGAAGACCTTAAGGGTAAGGTTAATAAGACCAAACAGCTCCTTATAGATATGGAAATTAAGGACTACTTATTTAACCAATACTTTACTAAGTATAGTAAGGTAAATGGCATACAAACCATTACTATTCTTAATAACCAATCTACGCTCTATTTTATTACAAAGTTAGATATCTTTAACGAGCCAAAGGAGAGCTCCGCGTTTTCCTTTAATAACAGATACTCGGCGAACGTCTTCTATGGTATTATACCGGATACTAGAGCCGCAGGAGTATCTATAGCAGGAGAACCTTAAGTTTAAGCCCTTTAGTAGCTTAATAGCTCTATTTAGATTAACTATTTAATAGCAGGCCAACATATAATTTGTTTTAGTAAAGGTACTACAATCTCTCTCAGCATAATTAGGGTTCAAACCCCCTTAGGGTATATTACTTTCCATATTATTCCTACAAACACTCCATTTCTATTTTGCATTAAAGATATAGATAAATTAGGCGTTAGGCTTAACAACCTTAAGAATATACTTATTTAGGGAGACAATTAGATACCTATTATGTGCAAGTAGGGTCACCCCTAGTTGCTCCTTTATTAACTAGAAAAGAGTGTTGCTTAAAGCCACTTAACTAAGTTAGAATTACGCCAACTACACCATTGTTTTAGCCACCTATCTATTTATCAATTACTTAGGGTTCTTCAGTAAGCAGGCTATAAAGTTAAGGTTAAGGCAATTAAGCATCTTATAAAGTACTACTATTACTGCCAAATAAACCAGAAGTCCCCTAGCTGATTTAAGTTCACCCTTAAAGATAACTATAACTTCAACTTCTATATTATTATTAACGTTATATATCTTAGCGGCAAGCTAGTGCTCTAAGTTATTAACTTCTTAACCTCCTTCCAAGCCGCGCGTTTCTTAAAAGATATATTAGCTAGAAATACATAGGATACCCTTTAGTTATACTAGATTAATATCTATTTAGGACCCCCTAATTAAATTATCTATAATATAGAAAAGAACTTCTTATCTATAAAGTTCTAATAATAGACAAAGGCAATAGCAATTAAGGTTAAGGAAGTCCCCGTTAAGGCACATAATAGTATTAGAAAAGTGGAGCGATATTACACACCATTACGCCGCGTATATAAGATTATCTCTTTAAAACTAGAGGATACTAGTAAAGAACTTACCTTATAAATAGCTGTTAAAGCTGTTAACAATTCTGCTAGCCTAGATAGACTTATACCTATATTACTAGTCTTTAGCGCCTACCCTTAAATAACTAACAATTCTCCACTATCTCCCTCTATTATATAACGAGCTAAGGCTATTTGCAAGGCAATAAAGAAGGTATAATATCTCTACGCCACACACCAAGTTAACAATGTATTAGGAATAAGAAATGGCCCAAATACCTTAACTACGCTTAATCTGCCACTCCAGTCTAAGGTACATATATAGCGTAAAAAGAGAGGATGGTTAGGCCTATATTAACTTATTACAATTAATGGCCAGACTTATACTATTTAAATACCTTATAGACCCACTTAATTCCGTTTAACTGTTATTAAGCCTTACTATAAAGATAACAGTTCCAAGCCTTTGTAGGATACTATAGAAAATGCCCTAAAGGAAAGCTATAATTAATATGCTCTAGAAGGCGACCACGATTCTAATATAATTATAGTAGATACACCGCAACCATGACGCGGTAGAGGTCGCCTAAAGGGATTACAAAATCACCAACATCTTATTAATTTTAAAGAGCAATTTGTTGCCGCTATTAAGAATAGAGTTAAGCTATTAATAGCCTTTATAACAGCCAAGGAGAAGGCTAACTTTAAACTCGCAAAACAGCTTTAAAAGAAAGGTTATATTATAACTCTAGAAGCTCCTTTCCAAGCATCTAATAAGCAGGAGATTAATAGTCTTATTACAAGAGAAGTCTTTAAATTTAAGAAATATAACCCTACTAAGTTTAATAAAGTTCGCATCTTTAAATTAAAAATAGTTAATGAAATTAAAGGTAAAGCTACTAACGCCCTATTTAAGAAATTAAGGCTTATTATCTAAGGTTACAATAATAATAAGAAGAAGGTAATTCTTATACAATCTCCTATAATTTAACGAGCTAGTTAGCGAGTTATTATTACACTAGCTCCCTCCTTAATAAAGAATAGAATAGCGGTTTATTTATAAAATATTACTTAGGCCTATACCCAATTAAAGACGCACCTTTAGCGCTTAATATTAGCATACCTTCTAGAGCAAATTTATTACTAATATCCCAAAGATACAATTATAGTTGTGCTTAAGCCATTATATGGAATCACAGAGGTAGGAACCTATTAGTAGGCTACCTACAGCAAGCACCATAAAGAGAAGCTTTTAATAACTACTTCTATATTCAACCTATGCTTCCTAATTATAACTATAGGAACTCCATTTGGAATCATTAGCATATAAACTAATAATATAATTATCTTAGGAGACGACCAATTCTCAGCTCTTAAAGAAGATAAGTTAGTAAAGGCAAATCTTATAGTAAAGCCAAAGAAAAAGCTTAATTTAATAACACTATTACTCTTTAATAGATGCACCCTCTCCCTAAACAAGGATTCTATTACTTTGCACCAGAAGGGTTAAGGTAAGAAAATTAATATTATTAACGCTAATTCTCCAAAGCAAGGATATGTAGAGCAACGCGCTTGCGGAGCTTATATTGCTTTTATCTATTAACCCAAGGCTTTATTTAATCTCTCTATTGCTACCTAACACCAGGAACTAACTAAGGACAACATTCTTGCCCTAAATAAACGCCTTTCCTAGCAAATGAACCATCTTAACTAGGGCCTATACTATGTGCCTATTAATCTTCCTACCGCTAATCTCTTTGTATTTATTAATAGATCGTTCACAAATAATAAAGATTTTAGCTCCCAGCTAGGATATAAGATTATCATCACAAATAAGTTTACTGGAGAGAATAACTTTATAATCTATGGCAACCTTATCTATTAGAGCTTAACTAAGAGCAAGCGTATTACCTAAAGTGTTTTAACATTAGAGATATATAGAATGGTTAGCGGAGTTAATATAATAATTACAATTAGAACTACCCTAAAGATAATTATAGATTAACTCAAACTTTCTATTATCCCTATAATCGTATACACCGACTCATATTCCCTCTATAAGTGTTTAGTTAAGCTTGGTACTACAAAGGAGAAGCGCCTTATAATTAATATTATAGCACTTTGGTAATCCTACAAGCGTTAAAAACTCTTTAAGATTTAATAGATTAATAGCCAAGATAATCTAGTAGATATAATAACAAAGGCGAACCCAAACAAGGCACTAAAGACGTTTGTTAATATAAATACTCTACGTATATAAGTTAAAGGTTGGGTTAAAAGGGAGTCCCTAGAAATTTCTTAGTTATGTAAGGTCTTAAGATGTCTAGGAACTTCGACTAGCAGTTAAAGTTATCTAATTAGTCAGATTCTCTTACCAAGACTTTTTAGAGTATAACATTTTGTAGACCCTAACTTAACCCAGCCAATCAGGATTTTTCATCCCCAGGATAGAAAATCGCTATTGGCTCGCTTACTACTAGCGCCTTAGCGGCCCTCTAAACAAGATATCTACCTGCGACTCCTAAGTAAGAAAGCACCACGTACTAAAAGGCAAATTTTGGGACAGCGAGACTTATATTACAATAGCAATAGTAAGTAAGGAGGATTGATATTTACTACGCTAGTCAAGCGGTATATATATATATAGATGGCAACCATAAAAGAAGAGTTGCTAGTGTTAGGAATAAAGGCAAGTGGTCACCATATAAGGCAAATTGCCATTACGGGTGGCAAGTTGCCATTACGTACGGCAAGTTGCCGTTACGTGTCGCCGCGGCAGTAGCGTGGCGAGGAGCCTTAAGCTCCTCGCCCTCCCTAACATATACAAGAACAGAACAATCATTATACTATCTACAAACCGTAGCTATGTAATATCACCTTGTGTAACCAACAAAAGGTAATATAGTTTACCTAAATATATAAAACCTATAGACTTAACGGCCCTTAAAGAAACTTAATTAGAAGTTTATAGGCCTATACTAAATTAAGAAGAAACTAAGCCTATATGCCTATAAGTTTAAACTGCCAACTAAAATAAAAATACACCTAATATTTTATGTAAGCTTATTGCAACCTTTAAAAGATAATCCTATAACTTATAAAGTGCTACTACTACCTCCTATAATTGTTAACAACGGTAACAGTTCTTACTTTATTAACTTAATTAATAATATATAATAGAAAACACAATTTAAACAATTTAAACTTCTTATTAAGTGGGAAGGATATAAAACACAAACCTAGGAAACCTATAACTAGATTAAGGCTAACGCGCCTTCCTTAGTAAAAGAATTTTATAAGGACTATCCTTTACGGCCTACTTTGGCTGGATGGATATAATATAAAGGCAAACAACTGCTACCTAATATAAAGACACGAAATATAATAGCAGGAAACTTAAAATTAAAAAGAACTTAAACTATATTATAACGCTTATAAGGCGATAAGTTATAAATTCTTAACTAAATTAAATTATTTTAGACCTTTGGCTAAAGGGGGGGGGGGGAATATAACGGGACTAGCCTAGTTATAGTAGAAATGTCTTAGTAAAACACTCAACAGATAAATTCTAACGCTTTAATTAAATTCTGCTAAATTCCACCAAATTCCACTAACGTGATGGAATTTGGTCGAAACCTGTTGAAATCTGTATGTGCTCGTACCTACGCGTCTGCTGCTAAGACTCCCGAATATTTAGTTACAAGCTTCCTATATTTCTTTCTCTTCTTTACGCAACGTCTTATTCTCTGCAAGAGCTATATACCCTTAGGTTTAGATAGAATTTATATTATTCCTTCGAATCTTCCCCAAAGTCTCTTCGCGTCCTTACAATTGGCGGTAATGCGCTACTCCTTAACGCTGACGTTAAGGATATAGATAAAGCGCTTAAGAATGTAAGAGCCGGCCTATATACCTATATCTTTATTAGTCCTAAGCTTACTAGTATACTATCTTTCCGTAATCTACTTAAAGACCCCAAGTTTAAGAAGTAATTGGCCTTGGTTATTATTAATAAAGCTTATTTTATTATATAATGGGGCAAGAAGTTTCGCCCTAAGTATGCGCAGCTACGCTATATGCGTAATCTAATTAGAAGCTTAGTTCCGTGGTTTACCTATTCCGCAACTTTAAATCCAGAAATATTAGAAACGGTAAAGAAGTCCTTAGGCTTTAACAGTACTAATATATACCTTAAGTAGACTTCTATTTCCTATAGAGAGCTTATCTTTTATTTTAGCTAGATACTAAAGGATATAATTACTAAATATACCTCGCTCTGCTTCCTTCTTAATAAGGCTATTAATCCTCTAATTATTGAAATATATATTAATCCTGCCGTCTTTTAGGGAGGGAGCTGCTTAGCTACTCTATATAAGATTCTAAAGACTATTATATTCTTTAATACTAAGGCCTAAGCTATAGAGACGTATAGAAGTATATCTAAGTACCTATAGTAGCTATATCTAGCTTAATATACTAAGAATATTACCTGCTTAATTATGGCCGTATTCTATTAAATAATCTTATTATTTAGCAAGAAGTCAATACTAGCTAAGTTTAGGAAACTGGCAGAGTTTTTTAAGATTTAAATTATCTTTGCCATAGAGGCTATTAGGACTGGCGTTAATCTTCCGGATATCTGTAAAGTAGTTATATATATAATACCGGCGCCTAAATAGCTTTTCTCTTTTCTTCTATAGTGTAGTAGTTAAGCTAGCCGCGATAGTAAAAGGGTTAAAGTAATCTTCCTATTTAAACATTGGTGCTTTAGCAAATAAGACCTACTCTTATAGTTAAAGCCAAAGGCAATACACCGTTTAAATTCTCGTTAACAACAATAGTCTTATATACCATTATCCTACCCTTCTTCTACCTCTTAACTATTACTATTACGCGGATCCCGATTACCGTTAGTTAACTCTATAAACTTAGATAACTTATTAGCTAGTAACACTATCTAGTTAAAGCAGGGAGGTAAAAAGGAAGATAAGTAGAAGCATATAGAGATAAGAGATAAGTTTTTCCAACTATATAACAATCACGAGTGTATTAAGGAAACACTATATAAGTATTTCGCCAAGCCTAACGCTTTAATTGCTACTAATACTAATAAAGGCTCCTACTGTAGTTACTATAATAACTCCCTTTAGTTAAGAACGCCTAAATGTAAAATATATAATAAGAAGGGGACAAATCTGGATACAAAAAAAAGTTATATCCTTGAGAGACTTTAGACATGGGCTTAGGTATTAGCAGTACCTACAGCTATTAGTAGATCTGCCCTATTTCCAATATATTACACTATTGCCGTTCTATATACTATGCTATATTAAATAGCATGTCAATTCTACCTAATTACTATATATGAATACCTTAATGAATATATAAACGAATAGGAGCACATAGATCTACTATCTAAAAGTCTATAGTAGGAGCTGTATGCGGCCAATCTTAAATATAATTATATACTACACCCTTCTTTATAGGGTGTAGATGCGATATTTAGGATTTCTAGTGTTAATCCGACGCTAAGTAAGAGTTAAACTTTATTAATTAACCCCCCATTTAATGCTGCTATATCTATCACATATCGGGGGGGGCTGATTTGGCGCGGTTACGACCCAGGTTAATACGAGGTTAGGGCCACCCCTGCTGATAACGCGCCCGAACCCCGCACGAGGTCGCGCAGCGACCGCCCCCGAGTACTTTCGCACGCGATTTTGGGCGAAAAGGTATATAATTTGTGTTAAATCGGTACTTCTTCTCGGATGGTAACCGTCCAGGCGCGGACGGTCGGGGCGCCAAGCCCGAAACGGCCTAGCATACGCGAGGTCTTGGCGCCCAAGATAACTTCACTCTCAATTAACCACGTTAACCTTTAACACCCTATTGCTTAATCAATAAGCGAGTATCTAGTAAGCTAGAGCTTTATATTAGCTATATACGTCATATACTAACTTATATACTAGATTTTCAATCTAACTGCTCTTATAGAGCATCCAACATACCTCCCAGGTAAGTGATTTTTCAAGTTATATAATTTTCATATATTTTTAGAAAAAAAAGGCCTCTAGAACTATATTTTTGAATTTATAGAGATCTATTTTTTCTTTTCTTGGTTTTATATTATACCGCTCACCAGTTTCTTGGTTATTTTAACATATTAGCTTTAAATTAACGATTTAAAATTTTAAAATTTTTCGGGAAATTTGGTTCTTGGTTTTATATTATACCGCTTACCAATTTCTCGCTTATTCTGATATATTGGCTTTAAATTAACGTTTCAAATTTTTAAAACTTTTTGGGAAATTTGTTTCTCGGTTTTCTACCCTAGTAATTACTTAATTATTAGATTTTCTGACATCCCAGGCTTCCTTTCTTGCTAGGAAGAATTATTTAATATACAGCCTATTGCTTTATTTACTAATATTTTTTCTCTTTATTTTTTATTTTTTCTTGTTTTTTCTGAGAATTATTTTAAATTTTGGGTATTAGATCTGCCAGTGCTGCTATAATTACTGCTGCCGAAAAGGCAGCATATAAAAAAAGATAGTTGTTGGGAAAGCCCTTAAAGGTATATTTTTTTCTTAGTAGCTCTAAGAATATGCTAATTCTATCTAGGAGCAACAAGATAAAGATCTTAAGGAGAAGTTAAGGTAAGAAATATTATATTTTTTCTCAGTTTTTTTAACATTTTAGGGCTGGCTTCTAGGGGCATAAGGACGCAGATCCTAGATGCTACACCTACCGCATCTAGAATGCAGTAAGTTTTTCTCTATTTTTCAGATAAAAAATAACTAATTTAACATTTTTTAGCGTATGCCTGAAAAGGCAATTAATAGTACTAAGGAACGTAATACACTTCCTTACGGCTATAACTACGAAGTATATTATTGAAAATTCCGATAATAGTAATATAATTTCTCACTTTACCTAGAAATCTATTCTGGAGCTCTAGTGCGCAAAGAAAGGGCTTTAGGAGGTAAGAAATCTAGTTTATTTCTTATATATTTTAATAAAACTAACTATTTTTAGGGAAATTCCAATCTTAATAAAAATAAGAGAATGCCTAAGGCCTTTAGCAGATATAGATCTTGCCTTCTTTCCTTTTTTAAGATTCTTTTTAGTACTTTCTTAGTTAATAAGGTATTCAATTCTCGTTTTTTTTGATATTTTTTATTTTTCGAGTAAAATTAACTAACTTCTTGGATTTTTTGATAAGATGCTTAACATTAACGGTGCATGCGTTGCTGCCTTAAAGAAGGTTTCAAAAATTAAGTCCAAGGGTGGTCTTTAACTGGGTACGTAAAATAGCTTATTTTTCTCGGAATTTACTAATAAATCTTACTAGCTCCTTATGAACTTCCAGAAGATTCTAATTCCAATTAGTGGCTAGATATTCTCAGTTTTACCAAGAATATAGGGTTTTTTTGTTTTTTTGCTTAATTATATATTACCTTGGTTTATTTAAGGAGAATGTCTTAGATTTTCCGAGATTTCTAAAGGATTTTCCTATATAATCTCCAAAATAGAGTTTCTTTCTTTAGCGTTGGAGGTTATTGAGAATTTTAATACCCCCTTTTATTTTCTTAGATATTCCAATAAACCTCTCTGGTTTATGGCACTTATATAGGATTATAGTGCCTAAGTAGTCTCTTAAAATTCAGAGAATT